>Ga0164290_1000150_pt1 | contig 265214 bp, 228 predicted proteins | sample Micstemetagenome_FD_108782 | JGI IMG/M metagenome (GOLD analysis project Ga0164290, IMG submission 108782) | Contaminated culture microbial community from soil near Moab, Utah, USA - Microcoleus steenstrupii SON62 (Illumina Assembly) | ecosystem: Environmental > Terrestrial > Soil > Soil crust... | reverse complement strand
GGCGGCTCTCGGGTTACCGAGCCTGGTTGCCTCAAATTAGAGTCGTTGCCGAACCGCCGTGTACGGACCCGTACGCACGGTGGTGTGAGGGGGAAAGTCCGTGAGGACCTACCTATCTCGATTGAAACGCTTATCGCCCGCCGTTAGGCATTTGCTGACTGCGAACCTGCAGCCGCTGTTTCACAGACGGCGTCATCGATGACGATGTAGTCCGGCTTCGGACGAGCGCAGTCGTTTTCTTCGTTTGTCGCCGCAATTTCCTGTCGGCGATTGCGAACCATCTCTTGCGAGATGACGATTTCTTTCGGCTCGTTGAACACGACCGGCTCCAACACTTGCTCGACGATTTCTCGCAGAGCGCGTCCGTTGGTGCCGATTTTATGCGCTTCTTCTGCCATCGCACGCAAAGCGCTTCTGGTGAACCTGATGTCGGTCGTTCCTGCCAGCAGAATTCTCTTCTGCAGAAGAAGCGCTTTCTTGGGTTCCGTCAGAATTCTTTCCAGCTGGTCGACGGTCAAAGTCTCGATGAAGAGCCGGTGGGGTAGGCGCCCAATGAACTCGGGAATGAGCCCGAACTTGACGTAATCGGCAGCATTGACGTGCTTCAAGTACGAGTTTGTGTCTTCGTTCTTATCGCGCAGATTGGCGGAGAAGCCGATCGAAGCGCCGTTGGACGACATTCTCTCCTGGATGATTTCCCCGAGACCGACGAAGGCACCACCGACGATGAAGAGAATGTTGGCGGTGTCGATGTCGATGGTTTCGCCCTTGTTCTTGCCCGGCACGCTGATCTTGGTTCCCTCCAGAATCGTCAGCAGTTCTTCCTGAACGCTCTTGCCGCCGACATCGAGCTGGCTTCCGGAATTGCGTGCTTTCTTGTCGATCTCGTCGATAAAGACGATGCCCGTTTGTGCACGCTCCACATCGAAGTTGCAGGAGCGCAGCAATCCGGAAAGGACGCTTTGCACGTCTTCGCCGACGTAGCCGGAGGCTGTCAGCTTCGTCGCTTCGGTGCGGTAGAAGGGCACGCAGATGATGCGCGCCAGCGCTTCGACAAGCAGGGTCTTGCCGCAGCCGGTCGGTCCTATGATGAGGACGTTGGACTTCTCGGTCTTTGCCCTTTCCTCCGGCGACAGACGCATCCGCTTCATTTGCTGCGAAGTGGCATTGGCCAGTCCGCGTTTGGCTGCGCGTTGCCCGACAGCGACCTCGTCCAGTGCGGCGAAAATCTGCGCGGGAGATTTGTATTCCGGCATGCTGCCGATCGTGCTGCCACCTTTATCGCGTGCCTGATGGCTGGGACCAGTATGCAATGCCACTGCGCGTGAGCTGGACATCTTCGTCGCACCGACGGAACTCGACCTCGAATTGCAGTCCGAGCGGGACCTCGAACCGGAATCAGAACTGACTTCCGGTGCCGAGGCGGTGCTGTCGTTTTCCTGCTGTTTGAGCTGGAGTGCCCTCTTTTGCAGGTCCGATGCTCTGCGGTAGGTATCCGTTGCTTCCTGCATCGCCTCCGTCAATTCACGCTGAATGTCGCGAGTATGTCCTTTCGCTTCCTTGGGCTTGTCGTTGCTCCATGCCTTGCGAAGGTTGTGCCCCGCCTGCCGAAGCGCTTTGACGAGCCGCTCTCGGCGAGTGGGCAGCAGTGGACGGGGCGGCGCTTCTCGCTTCTGGCGCAGTTTTTCCTTCAATTCGGCGATTTCTTCGTCGATGAACTGCGCTTCTTTGAGCAGCAGGTTGGCGTGATTGTTGAGCACGATAGCCAGATACGCAGGCGTTTTGTAAGCACGTTCGGCCGCTTCGTACGCTTCGTTGCCTTCCTCGAAGTAGTCGTCTTCCAACTCGCCGTAGACCAGTCCGAGCGCGTTGTACAGCATGCCGCTGTACTCGCTGTTCTCTCCGTAGATTTCGAGCGCGCCCTCCAGCGCCTCCTGGTACAGCGCTTTGCACTGCAGCAGGTCGCCTTGTGTGCGGTGTTGATCTCTGTATTTGCCGTCAGCCAGTTCGACCAAAACCTTGATCGAATTTTCTGAAATAGACATATAGTTCTCCCGTTATCCGTGAAGAAAAGAAGGGTGATGCCTATGTCGCACCACCAGTAGTGTCGTCAATGCTTTCGTACTTGTCGAAATCGTCGGTGTTTTCCAAAGCCCCCTCGTCTCCCGTTTCGTCTTTTAACTCAGCTACGGCTGCAGTCTTGCTGCTCGCGTCGTCGAATTGGTCGAGAATCTTTTGCCTGGACATGTAGTGCCAAACAAAGGAGAAAACGTAGGTGACTGCGAAGGCGAGAAAACCCCAGAGTGCTGAATACCAGGCGATGCAATTGATGACGAACAACTGCAAAACGCCTGAGATGAAACGCGGTGCAGCGTCACGCTTTCCACGGAACCAACTGCCCATTGCTGCAAAGATCATCAGCTGGGCGAGTGTGAGCAGGAAGATGACGTGCTGCGCATAGATGTGCAGAATATCTTGGAAAAGACGGAGCATGTCCCCTCCTGAAGTTTATGTTTCGGTGCCATTTTCGGCAGCCTCCTGTTTCTCCGATTGCTTCGGTGTGTTTGCCTGCGCCAGTCGGCTTGCTCGTTCTGCCTTGTATCGCTGGCTGTCTTCCTTGTCGCAGATAACCGTCTCAATCAGGGCACCTGCGATAAGGCTCAAGACCGCGTAAGCGAATGCCCAGTAGGGGGCGACGAACCAGGCGAGAAAGAGCATGAACGCATAGTTCGCAACCGAACCGACAACCAGAGCGAGAAAGCCGAGAAACGAGCGAGCGAAAGAGAGCATGAGCAGGGACACGAGAGCGGAAACAACGAGAGCAATCCCGTATAAAAATTCGTCGAAGGACATAAAACAACCTTGGGCGTTGGACGTGATGGCGCGCGTCCTTCCGGGGAGGCACCATGCCCTCCCTGGGAAGGATGCGAAAGATGAGCAGCGGTCAGATGAAGAGTGGGTGCTCTTCTTCCGGCTGTGCTTCGATGACGATATGAACGATAACCTGGGCGTTGCTCAGCAATGCTTCGAGCAAAAGAGTGTCGAGCGCTGCGTCGCGTTGCAAATCTCGCTGACGTGCATGAGCCTGCGCCAGCGAAGTTTCGAGCGAACCGGAGTATTCCTGATGCAATGCCAGGGATTCGCTCAGAGAGCGTTCGCGAACCAGCGCCTGCGCCAGTTTCTTCTCGACCGACTGTGTTTCGGTGCGAGCGCCGAAGTACAGGCTCACCGAAGAGATGACGCCGGCAATCACGGCGAAGATGGTCGCTGCCTGCCACGCAGTCGCGTACAGAGCCGTGAGAATGGTTATCGCCAGAAGAGAAAGCCCGAGCAGAATGCCACCGGATACGACATTAAAGACATGCCGCATATAGGTCTCCTTGATTGGTCAGAATGTAAGAACGATGAAACAGCATCAGGCAGACAACGCAAGGCGCTGTCCTGTAACTCTTGAAAGAAGGAACGATTTGTTTTTGAGTCGAATACTGATGCTGAAAGGAAAAATGCAAAGACACTTACGTGCTAGCACAAGACGAAGTTCTGCTAAATAGCTGTATTGGCTCTTGTTGAAAATTGACAGAGATAAAGGCGTTTTTGAGCTGAATTTCTAATTGCTGATCTAAAACATGCTCACGGAACTTTGCTTGGGGTGGCCACAAAAACAGAATTTTTTGTTTGCTTAGGTGTTTGCGCGAACCTACCGGTTTGCCATTTAATCTCCACTTGACAGGCTTGCGCAAGCTATACAAGCACGGTCTTTGAAGCTTTATAACAACTCTCTGTCTTTCCTTTCTTTCGTGACTCTGTCTTGTGAGAGTCTCAAGACCTCTATTTCTTTTCTGCACTTTAGGACCTTAGCCAAACCGAAACCCAAGCACATTGCGCGCTCAAACACGCATTTGTCCTTACCAGACTTGCTCGGCATGTCTGCGGTGTGAACAGGTCCTCGTGCAGTTCAGTGGACACATGCGGGCAACCGCATGAAACCTAGTGCGAGGCAAACCGAGGTTTGTCTCAGTTCGCGACTCAAACTCGCAAAAGGATAACAACGTATGCAGAAACTGTTCATCATGCTGACCGCCGTCGTCGGGATGTTCCTCGGGTCGCTGCCTGCTCAGGCCGCCGACACCTGGCTTCCCAACTTCGATCCTGCGCAACACGTCTACGTCGACGCGAAGATGTCTTCCCGCATCAATCTGCCGGCCGACTTCGAAGCGCAGGTCAAGGCGCATGCGCCTGACGGTCTCAATGTCTACATCGTGGTCACCGAGCAGGGCGACGAGCTCTCCTCCAGCACCCGCGACAACTGGGCGCCCAACATGCTGCACACGCGGCTGTGGGAGCGCTGGCGTTATGAAAGCGGCTTTTCCGAAGACCGCATCCTGATCATCCTCTACGTTCGCTCCAAGGACTCCGACGCCGGCTCGACCGCCGTGCGCGTGGGTTCGTACATGCAGGGCAAGGGTTTTACGCGCGAACACTTCTCGAGCTCGAATGGCCCGGTCATTCCCACCATCAAGAAGCACATGCGCGCGGAGCCGGCCACTGCTCTGCTCACCATCCTCGACAACGTCAATGCCGAGCTGAAGGCAGGCGGTGTATCGGGAACTTCGTGGTGGTCGACGCCGGGCTGGTTCGGCTGGACCTACGGGACCTGGACGATCATCATCATCGTTGTTGTGGTCCTCTTGCTGATCATCCTTATCGCTCGCGGCAGCGGTGGTGGCAGCGGTAGCAGCAGCGGCGGTTGGTTCGTTTCCACTTGCGGCGGCGGCAGCAGCTGCGGTGGTGGCGGCGGCTGCGGCGGCGGTGGCGGCGACTAATGCAGTGGGCGCATGCAATGCGCCCCTGCAATGCGCTCCTACAATGCGCCCCTGCAATGCGCTCCTACAATGCGCCCCTGCAATGCGCCCCTTTTGCTTGTAGGGGCGGCATTCTTGCCGCCCGTTCTCTCATTCTCTAGCACCTCGCCATAACCTGGAGGTAATTGAATGTCGACAAAGTCAGCCAACAAGGGATACAACATCCCCGAGGAGCACGCCGAACTCTGGCGCCAGCTCCAGGAATTCGTCTTCGATGAACCGGGCGCGGAGTACAGCTTCTCCAAGCGTCTGGCCAAGCGCAACAAGTGGGACCACGCTCTGGCGCTGCGCGTCGTCGATGAGTACCGCAAGTTCCTCTTCCTGCTCAAGGTCGCCGGGCACATGGTGACGCCTTCGACGTTCGTCGACGAGGCGTGGCACTTGCACTTGATCTACACGTTCAGCTACTGGGAGTTGCTGTGCATGCGGATCTTCCAACAGCCGATTCACCATCATCCGGGCAACGGCAGCGACGAGGACCAGACCAAGTTCGCCGCCATCTACGAGCGGACTCTGGACGACTATCAGCGCTACTTCGGTGAAGCGCCGGTGGAAATCTGGGGGCGGCCCAACACTTCGCTTGATTGGCGCGCCATCATCGCGGCCCTTCCGGTCGTGCCGAAGCGCGCTAAGAGCACCCTGCTCGAACTGTTTCCTCGGCCTTCGGATGAAGCCTCGTAAGCAGTAACGGCGGGTAGCATATCCCTGGGAAGAAGAGAGTTTCACCACTCTCCTCCATCGGGGATATGCCTTTTTTGCTTGAGATATTAAAACATATAGTAAAACAGTTTTCGAAAAAACGCCGACAGGCAACCCCGGTGTTCATCAAGTTCAACGAATGAACTCAACGAAACAACCGGGATCGCGCGTCGGCATCTTCACTACGAATTCTCTTTGTCCATCATGTGCTGGACGGCGTTGTAGTGCACGCGCCAGACTTCCGGTCCGTAACCACCGGCAAAGACGAGAGCCACGGGAATGCCGCGGTTCACACACGTGTCGATGACGAATTTGTCGCGCTTCTTCAGCTGTTCCAGTGTGAGCCGGAGATAGCGGAAGCCTGCGCCGACATCTTTCAGATACGGGTCGCTGCCCTGCACAAAGAAGATCAGGTCCGGGCTGAATGAGGCGAAAGCCTGATTCAAACCGGCTTCTAGCTTCTCCTGATAGAGGTGCCGCTCGTCGTCGCTGACGGCGATATCGAGCGAGCTCTTCTCTTTCTTCTGCGGATAGGCTTCCAGCGAGTGAATGTCGAACGAGAATACATCGGGGTCGTCGCGGAAAATCGCCGCGTTGCCGTTGCCCTGATGCAAGTCGACGTCGACAATCATCACCTTCTTGCATAGCCCTTCCGCTTTCAGTTTGCGAATAGCGATAGCGATGTCGTTGATGGAACAATAACCGTCTCCGCGATCGGCATAAGCATGGTGATAGCCTGCGCCGAGATTGGCTGCCAGTCCGCCTTTGAGAGCGTGGCGGGCAGCATGCAGAGTGCCGCCTGATTTAAGACGAATTTCCGCGAGCAATTTGCGAATCGCTTTTCTCGTGGTTTCGCTGTTCTCAGGTGCCTTCGGCAGCCCGAAAATCTGTTGCCAGGTTTTTGGGTTGCGCAGGCTTTGCAGATATTTCTCGTCGTGTACGAGAAGCAAGTCGCTCTTGCTGAGCGGCTTGGGGCGGCAGTAAGCAACGGTGGTGCCGTTTTTTGCCGCCAGCTCATCGAGCACGCGCTGACCGCGGTCGAGCGCGAAGGGAACTGTAATTCCCAACACACTCAAGTCCGAGTTATAGCGCGCGTCATATACAAGCCTGGGTTTCAATTTCCCTTTCATTGGCAGAACCTTTCTCTACACCAGAAGGAGAATTGCTATGAAATACGCGGGTTTACTCGGTGCAAATACCGGTTCCGCAGAAGACGGGATGGGCATGCACCCACCCCGTCTCGTGTAGGGGCGATGCCATGCATCGCCCTAGTTCAGGGAGCCAGATTCGGCTCCGCAACTAATGTTCAGCTCAGTCCTTCGGCAGGACGAAGCAGAGCAGTATGTACGCCAGAACGACCGAGCCGCCCGTGCAGAGCGCGAGCAGAACAGTCAGAACACGTACCAGATTCGGAGTCGTGCCGAAGTGACGAGCGATGCCACTGCAAACGCCACCGAGCACTTCGTCGCTTGACTGGCGACGAATGCCCGCGCGGCTGAATCCGATGAGAACGATCGCCAGAACGGCGAAGAGAGCGAGTCCTGTAAGCATGTTTTTGTACCTTATTGACGCTGAGGCTAGGCGCGTGGCGAGCTCGTTTCGGAGCGGTCGCCATGCGCTTTCGCCACTATTGAGTTGGTGGTTTGAAGAAGTCCCAAATGACTCCTTCAGCAGATGATGCGGATGCCGGATTACTTGCCGTTGTGCGGCTTCAGATTTCCGGCAGTGAGTTGGACGACTAGCCGCAGACCTTGCTGGTCAGCCACATGCCGCCCCAGGTGGAAGCGAGCATGCCGGCGATGCCAGCGAAGATGTTGCCGCCGGTCAGAAGAAGACCGAGGACCAGACCGCTGGTGACGATCACCGAGGCGCCCAAAACGAGAGCCAGGACGATCGCGGTGAAGACGAGAGAGAACGCGCCCGCCTGGGCGATGTTCGAGAGGATGTTCATGGTCATGTTTCCTTGAAACTTGAGTTTCGTTTGCTGTTACGAAGCGAGAAAGCGCAGCACGCGCTTCTCGCCATGTCGAACATATGCGGATTTAGTCGTGCTCTTTTGGGTTCAATCCAAGCGCTGAGACTTCAATCTCAGAGCATTGGCGATCACAGAAACAGAGCTGAGGCTCATTGCGGCGCTGGCAATCATCGGGTTGAGCAGAAGCCCAAAGACCGGATAGAGAACACCTGCTGCAATCGGCACTGCCAGCGAGTTGTAGCCGAAGGCGAGCCAGAGATTTTGGCGGATGTTAGCCACCATTGCCCGGCTCAGTTTGCGAGCTTTGAGCAGTCCGGACAGTTCGCCGCGCAAGAGCACAATGCCTGCGCTCTCGATGGCCACGTCCGTGCCGTTGCCCATGGCGATGCCGACATCGGCACCAGCCAGTGCAGGAGCGTCATTGATGCCATCGCCTGCCATAGCGACACGCCGCCCTTGCGCTTTCAAACGCGCGACGCAGTCCGCTTTGTCTTTGGGCAGCACTTCTGCTTCCACTTCGTCGATGCCCAATTGGCGCGCCACGGCAAGAGCCGTTGCTTTGTTGTCGCCTGTGAGCATGACTATCTTCAGGTGCTCGTCTTGTTTGAGCTTCTGGATCATCTCCGCGGCGCCGCCCTTGATGGGGTCGGCGACAGCCAGCGTTCCGGCGAGCTTACCGTCGCGCGCGACGAAGATGACAGTCTGTCCGAGGTTTCGCATTTCCTCGGCTTGTTTTTCGACCGCCTCGATATCGACACCTTGCTCGGTCATGAAGCGGGAACTGCCCAGAGCAAGCTTTGCTCCGGACAAATATGCCTCGATGCCCTTGCCGGCAATTGCCTGGAAGTTTGTCACCGGCTGAGGCGTGATGCCTTTTGCCGCTGCGCCTTCCAGAATTGCACGGGCAAGCGAATGTTCGCTCGGCTGCTCGAGGCTGGCTGCCAAAAGCAGGAGTTCCTCTTCGCTGACGCCTTCAGCTGCCGTCACCTTTTGCAAGGTGGGACGACCGAGTGTAAGAGTGCCGGTTTTGTCGAGCACGAGCGTATCGCACTTTTCCAGTGCTTCCAGTGCTTCGGCTTTGCGGATCAATATGCCTGCCAGCGCACCACGGCCGGTGGCGACCATGACGGACATGGGCGTGACCAAACCGAGAGCACAAGGGCAGGCGATGATCAAAACGGCGATGGCGTTCAAGAGAGCATGAGCCAGTTGCGGCGCTGGTCCCATGAAGGCCCAGACTGCAAACGTGACTGCGGCGATGGCAATCACCGATGGCACGAAGAAGGCGGCGACGCGGTCGGCGACTTGCTGAATTGGTGCGCGACTGCGCTGGGCGTCGGCAACCATTTGCACGATTTGACTGAGCACGGTTTCTTGACCGACTCTGTCTGCGCGCATGACGAAGCTGCCTGTACCGTTGACTGTTCCACCGATTACCGCGTCGCCCGCTTGTCTCGAGACAGGAACGGATTCGCCGGTCATCGCCGACTCGTCCACCGAGCTGGCGCCTTCCAATATGGTTCCGTCCACGGGAATTTTCTCGCCCGGTCTCACGCGCAGCTTATCGCCTTTTACGATTAGGCTGAGGTCGACTTCGCTTTCCGTTCCATCACTGTTCAAACGTCTGGCTGTTTTCGGAGCCAGCGAGAGCAGCGACTTGATGGCGTCCGAGGTGCGTGCTCGTGCCTTCAATTCGAGAACCTGGCCCAGCAGCACCAACGTAGTGATTACTGCAGCCGCCTCGAAGTAGACGTAGGGCTCGCCGTTTGCCATTGCCATGGATGGCGGCAGAAGATGTGGGAACAGCGTAGCGAAGAGGCTGTATCCGAATGCGACACCCGTGCCCATAGCGACCAGTGTAAACATGTTGGGACTGCGATTGACGACCGAGTCTTTGGCGCGCACGAAAAACGGCCATCCGCCCCAGAGGACAACAGGTGTCGCAAGGGTCAGCTGAATCCAGTTGACCGCTCCGTGGGGAAGGAGATTGTGAACCATGGTCTCTGCTCCGGGAAGCATTGCAGCCATTCCCAGGGCAAAAACAGGCAAGGTAAGCACCAGGCACGCCCAAAAACGTTTGAGCATGTCGGTCAGTTCCGGATTTTCGCCGTCATCCAGAGTGGGCATCATCGGCTCGAGGGCCATGCCGCACTTCGGGCAGGACGCCGGTTTGTCGCTGACGACTTCCGGGTCCATCGGGCAGATGTACTTGGTGCCAGGCTTCACCGGCTCTTGCGGCTGAAGCTCAGGGTGTAAGTATTTGTGCGGGTCGGCTTGAAACTTTTCCTTGCAGCGCACTGCGCAGAAATAGTATTTCGTGCCTTCATGCACATGTTCGGCGGCGGCAGATTCAGGCTCGACGGTCATGCCGCAAACAGGGTCGATGTGAGTTTCACTGGCCGGTGCAGGGGCAGGACGCGTTTCACCACCGGGTCCTTCAACCCAATAATGCTGTTTGTGCCCGCGGTCGGTCAGAGTCTTTGCAGATGCCTCTGCGGCTTCGCGTGTCTCGTGTGTGTCGACGAGAAACTTGTTGCCGTTGTCATCCTGGCGCCAGACCTCGAATTTCTTCTTGTGCGAGCAGCAAGACCCCTCTGCGTTTGCAGATTTCACCTCGAGGACGACCGGAATGACTTCGGGCATCGGCTGAGGTGCAGGGTTGTGAGCCGCGGGCGCAAGATACTTGGTCGGGTCGGCGGAGAATTTGTCTCGGCAGCGAAGGTTGCAGAAGTAGTAAGTGGTCCCTTCGTGTTCGAAAGAACCTGCAGCGGTGGCTGGATTGACCTTCATCTTGCAGATTGGGTCAATGGCATGAGTTGTAGTCATAGTTCCACCATTTGAACTTTCCGAGCGCTCGAGCATTTGCTGAGAGCGCTGCTTCCACCGAGAACGGAGCTTGATGGCTCTGCGTTTCGGCGAACTGGCATCGTACTACGAGACAGTCTTACTTTCCTCCACCTGGCTAAGCCTCGCTTAAGTTCGCGCAATGCAGACGTCCGGTCAACAAGTGGCCTCTTGGAAAAGGCAAAGAGCTAAAGGCGTCATGGACAAATGGGAACTTCGGGGGTGCGAAAGCTGAAATAAGGGGAGGAGAAAAGACTCAGCAACCATAAACTTGACCAGGCTGTATCTTCAAGCTCTAAGTCCCTGAACTTCCCTAAGACCTGGCAAATATGGGTTGCCAGGGAGTTTTAGCTCGCATCGCTGTGCTAACGGCGCGAAGGGTAACGGCGCCTGCTTGGGTAAATCCCTTAAGGTTTTGATCATAATGTGATACCTTCTCTCGACATCAAATAGACGCTTTCTTTAACGTTTGAGTCATCAACCTACTCTTTTTCCTTCTTGTTTAGTTCTGCGAATCCCGAAAACTTTGTCTCATTAGCTTTTCTGTAAGCATTCAGGCTCTAATGAGTCTTGGGATGCATAACGACTAGCTTTCGAGGCTTAAAACTCTCGCAAAGTTTTTTCGGCATGCGCTGAACTTCTGAACCATTGGCTAACTAAGGACACGCGGCATGGAAACAAGCATTCTTCGCCGAATGCCGCTATCCGAACTCTCGGGTAAGCATTTCGATGTGATCGTTGTCGGCGGCGGCATTACCGGTGCAGGAGTAGCGCAAGACGCTGCTTCTCGCGGTTTGTCGGTGCTTCTTCTCGAGAAAGGCGACTATGCTTCAGGTACATCGAGCAAGTCGACCAAACTCATCCACGGCGGACTTCGCTACCTGGCGAATTTCCAGTTCGGCGTGGTCTACGAATCCGTGACCGAACGGATTGTGCAAGAGCGCATCGCACCGCATATGGTGCACTGGCTGCCCTTCATCATCCCCAGCTATCGGGAGAACCTCTTCAACAACCTGAAGTGGGAAGCCGGTCTCTGGGTGTACGACGGGATGGCTGGGCTGATCGGCAAGCGTTTTCACCGGCGCATCAAACTGGGCGAGATCAACAACCTGTGTCCGGGCATTCGTGCTCAGGGTCTCAAGGGTGGCTTGCTCTACTATGACTGCCGCACGGACGACGCTCGCCACACCCTCGAGGTGATTCGGTCGGCTGCGAAAAACGGCTGCATCGCTCGCAATTACACCAAGGTCGTCCGCTTCGTGCGAGACCGTGGTGAAGTGCGTGGCGTGGAAGTCGTGGATGCGCTTTCCGGTGGAGAAACCGCGACCATTCACGGCAAGGTCGTAGTCAATGCTACCGGCGTGTGGACGCAAAAGACGCAGGAGTTGTCCGGCCAGGCCAACGTCAGCGTCGCGCCCGCCAAAGGCGTGCACTTTACGATCAAGTACGACCGGCTGCCGCTCAAGGCTGCGCTTCTGGTTCCGACTGGAGCCGACGGGCGCTTTTGCTTTGCAGTGCCGTGGTACGACTCGGTTCTGATCGGCACGACCGATACCCCTTTCCAGGGTGACTTCGACAAGCTCACGGTCGAAGACGACGAGGTGCAGTACATCCTCGACGCGGTCAATGAGCAATTCCCCGGCGTCAAGCTGACGCCCGCCGATGTGACCGGCAAGTTCGCCGGGCTGCGGCCGCTCATTTCGGGCAGCAAGGCTGGCGGAACCACCAAGGTCTCGCGCAAACACAGCCTCAAGCTCTCCGAGGACGGTCTTATCACGATAGCCGGCGGCAAGCTCACGACCTACCGCCCAATGGCGGAAGAAACGGTCGACATGGTCGCTCAACAGTTGCGCCTGGACGGCATCGAAGCCGGCAAGTGCGTGACCGAGAAGCTCATGTTGGGCGGCTGGGAGGGCGAAGTGCGCAACATGGAAGAAATCAAAGAGGTCTTCCGCGCCATGGCGAGTCGGGTGAAAATCTCGGGTGCCACCGCCGATGTGCTCTTGCAAATGTACGGACGCCGCGCGATGGAAGTCGTCGAGTTGGCGAGCGAATACCCCGAGCTGGCCAAGCCCATCTCGGACTCGCACCCGTACATCCTTGCTCAGGTGGTCTACGCGGTGGGCTACGAATCTGCTGCAACGCTGGAAGATGTTCTGGCGCGCCGCATTCGTCTGTCCATCACCGATGCCGAGCAAGCGAAGGCGTCCGCTGAGAATGTGTCGCAACTCATGGCCAAGCTGCTTGGCTGGGACGACGCCACTCGCGAGCGCATGGTGACTGAATTCGTGGCGTCCGTTCTCTAAAAGAAGGCGCGACGGAAACGGTCGTAACATCAACTGTCAGGCTGCGGGCGTCTGGTTTTCCGGCTTCCGCAGTCTGCCGCTGGGATGATGTATCCCGGCGTGGAGGAGTTATGGAGATTCTGCTCTATTGCGCAATCGGCGCAATCCTCTGCGCGGGCTGGGTCTACGTACAGTTCAAAGTGTTCGAGTGGGCGGACGACAAGGGTACGTTCCTTGCCAAGCTCATCTCGAAGGCTTCGCTGGTGCTGCTCAGTCTCGCCATCACTCTGGTCAGCTTCACGGCTTTCATCACGCTCTACATGATGTTCGTGATGCCCGCCTTCCGCGGCTGACACGAGGCTCACTTCCGAGTCCAAAACTACTTGCGCAAGCGACTTTCTCGCTGGCGCGTTATCTCCTCGAGAGACAACCGTAGTCGCACGGGATGCCTTTTCGGGCGTTCCGCAAGACACCTTTGTTCCCTCGCGCATGGCACCGCGTCTGGTGCTGTCTCTAGTTGGTTGCTTCCCTCAGTCGGGGAGCACCTCATCTAAATGAAAGCGAAGGTGTAATTATGATGCAAGTAAAAGACGAGGCCAATTTCGTCTTCGGCCTCAACATCGACGCGCAGGCGGCTCGCAGCTTTGCGATCGAACTTTACGGCTGGTCGAACACGCCCGGCAACAAGTTCAAGCCTCTGCGGATCAATCTGCACTCGGGCGGCGGCAACATCGCCGACGCCGAGCATCTGTTCGAGACGTTCACGCACCTGCGTTCGCTCGGTCACTTCCTGACCATCGTCATCCACGGACGGGCTGCGTCCTGCGCCGGCTGGCTGGTTCAGGCTGCTGACCTGCGCGTCATCGGCAAGCACTCGGAGATGCTCATCCACCAGGTCAGCTCGAAGTGTGATGGCAACATCACCGCGTTCGAGCGCGAGCTGAAGCGGATGAAGCACCTCCAGAAGAAGACCATCGGCATTCTCTGTGAGCGCAGCGCTGCGACGCAGAACGTGAAGACCAAGCTGACTCCGCGCATCGTCGCCAAGCAGCTCGCCGGTGGCGCCGACTGGTGGCTGACCGCCCAGGAAGCGTACGACTACGGTCTGGTCGACCGTATCGAAGATCAGCCGGTCTACAAGGCGGCTGCCTGATGGTGCCGGTAACGGTAGCGCCACTGCCATCACAGGCGGTGGCGCTGCCGAATGCCGGGCCAATGTAACCCCGCTGAAATACGCGGATCGTTTCAACCCGTTCATAGGAGGTACTCAACATGAACGGACCACTAGTACCCCTCATCGCGCTGTTCTTCATTGTCATTCAGAACTTCCTCACGGCGGTTCTGGTGACCGAGCTTGCGCGCCCTCACGGCAAGAAGGCGGTCATGAATTCGGTGGCGGCAGCTGTCGTCGTCGGAGCCGTGGCCGGCTTCGCATGGACTTTCGTCCTGAACACCTCGGTGGCGTTCACGATTCTCGCTTCGGCGCTGGTGGCAGGCGGTATCGCCTATCGCTGGGCGGAAGTGATGGCTCGCGACATCGCCGAGCAGCTCAAGATGGCATCCACCGTCGCCAAGTTCGGCCGTGAAAACTTCGAGCGCCTCGACCCGCGCGGCGAAGGTGAATTCGGCACCGCGCATCTGTACATCGCGCTCGAATCAGGCACTTTCCCCGAAAGCGGCGAGTGGCTGATCAAGCACATGCAGAAGCACATCAGCGACATCGGACATGCGGCCGGAACGGCTGGAGTACCGGTTGTTGCTCCTCCGCATGGAGGCGGCGGCTACGTCTATACCGTGTATCGCGTCAGTCGGCGCGACCTGGAGACGTACGAACATCGCATCAACGAGAAGTATCGAGCCTGGCGCAGTGCGTAAGCACTGAGTCGACTCAAACAATCGGCACACGAGCTGCAAGTAGCAGCTCGGCATCGGATATTCAAGGAGAAAACCATGGAATTCGCAGGTCTCGGCATCGGTGGAATCATCGTCCTCGTGCTCGTCGCCATTCTGCTCGCCAGGTCGGGTGCACGTCGCACTCGCAATGCTCCGATCGCAGGTGTCTGCGGCGGGCTGGCGCGGCACTTCGGCGTGGGAGAGGGCCTCTTCCGCCTTCTCGCCTTCATTCTGCTCCTCTGCAGCGGCGGTACCGCACTGTTCATCTACATCGTGCTGGCGCTTGCGCTGCCGAAGGACTGATTCCGAAGTGGAGCCCATGCTCGCCTGACGGCAGGTATGGTGCTTTGCAAGAGCGAAAGAGAGGGCGCATCGGCGTTCCTCTCTTTTGCTTCTTTTTGTCTGTATATTAAATGCTATAGTAAAATGTTGGTTATTGGCAACTGTTCGGCCAGCACAGGTTGTGAAACGCTGATGCTGTCTACGTTCTAATGTAGGGTTTACATCAGTGGCTGCGACAGGGAGATTCAAACTGCCAGTTGCAGTTCTTTTTGCTTCTCAAGCAATGCTAAAAATTCATCCGGGGGCAAGAAGTGAGGGTTGCGGAAGACATGCCCGTCTTTAATTAAGGTCGGATGTGTTTTGACCAGCATTCGCACTGTCTCGGGGTGAAAAGTGCGTTGGTCGTACTGGCACATTCCCATAACGGGAAATTGTTCGAACAGCCGATTGCATTTGACTTCGTAGGCGATCAGCTCCTTGGCTGTGACATTGGCACCCAGCGCCCAGCTCATGTCTCCCGCTCCACGAAGCCCGTTGAAGCCGTCTGCATAAGCTTTTCCAATCATTTCCTCGATGATGCCGATCATCGCATCGCCATCAAAATCGCCGCCCGTGAGATATGTTTCTTCCGGGGTCAAAAAAGCCATCGAGCCATCTCGCACATCGGCTTCAACGTCCATGCCGGCGCGCATCATCACGTTTCTCACAAATTTTGCCGTGTCCGGGTGAGAGATATAAATGCATTTTTGCCCGAGTCTGAAGCCGGTTCGGAAATACTCTGCCAGAGCAGTGATCTGCTGTTCGCGGTCGTTATAGACCATACAGATATGGCTATGTTTGCCCATTGAGGAAACATAGTTTTTCATGTCGTGGTAGTGGTCGTCGGCATGCATGTTAGAGGTCTCATGAACATTATATCGCCGCAAAGCAATACAGGCGCGTAAAGATCCTCTTCTATTCTGCAAAACCTTGCTGGTTAAGGGAATTAAGCCGGAGAAAACACCGGCTGGGCAACGAAGAACGGCTGCAAGCGAAGAGTGCGCACTGGGTCGTGCGCAGTACGAACGGCATCTTGCGGCACTGGTACGGGAGTCTTTTGTCCTTCGGTCATGGTGCAGAGCAGCGCGCGGAGTTTTTTACTATCTTTATGGCAGTTATTTTTCTGCTCTCTCCTTTCTGAAAGAGCCAAATACGCGCGGCAGGAAGGATTTACAGCCAGCTTGAGGCCGGAAACCGGTGATTTGACAGCATCGTGCTGAACTCTTCTGGCGCGGGCTTTGAGCAGCCTGAAATACGGGCTGTTGAGACTTCTTCTCTCCGGTTTGTCGGTCGGCGCAGCGGCGAACTTTCTGGTCGGATGCACTGCCAGGGTTTCGAAAATGTACTTGGCTCGCGTGACATCATGCGCGACTTGCATGTCCAGAGCGGATTCATCAACCGATGCGGCTAATTCCAAGCACCAGTCAAGGCTTACTTCAATCGCGGGGGCCTGGGGAGGAACAGGCGTATACGAACAGATTACGAGCATTACATTAGAAGCGGGTTCGGTCATTTTTAGGAAGTCCTTGTCCGGGTGGGGGACTTTAGAAACGTAAGATAACCGGTGCGAATTTAGCGTGAACCTGGTGAAAATGGATCTTGGGCTTCGCGTGTTCCGGGGTAGCATTATCGTATGCAACGATTGTTTCATTCGTATAACAAGAAGCTGTCTGCGCTCCTGGCGCCGAAGAGAGTGCGGTGGAAAGCGTCTATTGGTTTGGTGTGTTGCCTTTTGGCCATTTTTGCCCGGCCCGCCTTGGCAAAAGACGAAGAGGTCTGGCACCTTAGCCAATTACACCGCGCTCTGGGATCGGTCGAAATTTTTGTCACGCCGAGCTTGATGAGGCTCAATTACGGGAACGGCGACATTATCGTCCTGTACCGGCAAGATACAAATCGGGTCTATATCTATAATCCAGCCCACAAGGCGATTTTCTCCACGCCCTTCGAAACGTTCTACAAACGCGGCTTCATCATCACTTCCGGCGGTCTTCTTCCGATTCGAACCTGGTACCCAAAGGAAAGGAAAAGCATCCAATATAAAGGTCAGCCGGCTTCAATTGTTGAAATATATGCGCATGGGCGCAGTCGCGGCAAGCCGACAGAGATTAATTGCGCCGAGATGAAAGTGGTCAATTCGAAGGAGAATTTCAACAAGGTTATATCAGTCATCGAGACACTTTATGCAATTCCAATCACTGGTTCGATACCAATCGAGCTGCGGCTCAATTATTCTCAAGCCGGTGGCGAATTGTGGTTTCAAACACACCAGAGCGATTTCAAGCAACGCATGGAAAACACCTCAATCCGGCTGCAAACGAGCAAGATTGTGCGTGAGAAAATGCCGGCAGCGTTCTTCGCCGTTCCAAAGCAGTACAAAGTGATGAAAGAAGAATCGGATGTGATGAATCTTACTGACACAGCCAGCGATTTGACCAATCTTGTTTTGCCTTAACTACTTTGTATTCAAATTCTTCTCGAGGATTTTTTCAAGCTCTGCAACGCGTTTTTGATCTTGACCGCCCGTCAAAATCGAAAAGTAAGTGATCAAAGAAGAGCCTTCTGCCTGATAAACAGCAGGGTCTGCCAGTGAGAGCTTGAGCAATCTCTGATAGACGCGTTCGTTTGCCGCAGGGTCTACTTTGGTGTCAGAACCGCTCTTAGAGCTGCGTTTCACAGATGGCTTGGCTGTGTCCGTTTTTCTTGCCGCCGGCATGAAGCTCATTTCGGCGATTGGAGATGCGCCTTGTGGCAGGAATCTAACCGTTTTCGCTTCCGGAAGGTCGATAGGTGCAAGCACTTGAAGTGTATTCGGTCTTCCACATACAAAGCTGATGATGCGTCCGCTGGACTCGCTGCCTGAATCGGTTCGCGCCGCAATTTTTACGTTGCCTGAATCGCTTGAACTCGAGGGTTTATAGATGTTTTCATCACTTGCTTGCGCTTTTGTGGTAATTGAAACCGCTGTCAATAATGCAAGTAAAACGGCTGAAACAAAAGAAAAGCGCGAAGTGACCGGCCAAAGAAAACGTTCTTGTTCCGCTTGTGAAGGAGTCATATCGAGGTTGTTTTTCGGCTGTTCTCCCTGGGCAAGAAACTCATCGAGGCTGATGGGTCCGTCCAGATATATGGGTTGGCTGGCGGAAAATTCCTCAGGGATAAAGCCGGGCACGGCGCCTGGGATTGTTCCTCTTGCGAAATCAGCGGACATGGTGTCGGGAGATAAGCCGGCTGACCGGCAGCAATCGGATCTCATGGATTTCCTCCTTGAGCACTTCCATTAAAAGGGGAATATTGGAAGCGCCGCTTTGCAGCGGATTGGATCTGGTAAGGGACGAAACTAACTGGTAAGTGCCTTAAGACTACTCGCCAACCGTGTCAACAATGTGTCAGGACTATGAATTGACTTATTTTCGGTGAAAAAGCTCAGTATTATATAGGGCGACCGCGTGGATTCCTCGAACCCCTGTGCAAATCAAACTAAAGCTATCCCACCAACTTTTGCTGCTGGTTATTATTCCGGTGGTATTCGAGTTAATCATTGGCTTCATGCTTTATTCGAGCTTGCAGATTTCGGGCGATGAGTTGAAGCAGGAAGCGCATTCGCGTTTGTTGTTGAAGAAAGCCAACGCGTTGCGTAGCGAATTCCTTTGGGCGTACCAGGTCGGAAATGAATTTGTTGTTTCGAATTTCACCGATGAGAATTTGCTGAATCAGTATTTCAAGCACGTTTGGGCCGCCACGAAATTGATCGGCGAACTTAAAGAGTTTTGCCGCGGAGATGAAGTCGCCAGCGCAAATGTCGCAGAAATTGAAGTGCTAACGAAACGCACTAATGCAATGGCTCAAAAATTCCTTCCTTCTTTTAAGGAAGGCAATATGTTTGTCGTAATGCAGTACGGCGCGATAATGAAGAGAGACGCATTCAAGGCTGGAGAAATCCTAAACGGGATGATTCAGAGCCAGCTCGAAAAGCTCGACCAAGCTGCAGAATATAAAAGCAAAGAACGCGGGGAGCAAGGGCTACTGGTTCTATTGCTGGTGCTTGCAACATGTACGTTAGTGAGTGGAACGGCTCTGGCTCTGAGTCTTCGAATATCGAGGCGGTTTGATGTTCTCATCGACAATGCGCAAAGACTGTCAGCAGGACTTGAATTGAATCCGCCTCTGCAGGGGCAGAGCGAGCTAGAGATCCTCGATCAAGAATTTCGCCGCATGTCGCAAGAGTTGGAAACCATGCTTCGCAAGCAGCGCGCCATCGTTGATTACGCAGCCGATGTGATCTGTTCTCTCAATAATGCACTGGCGTTCTCCGAGGTGAGTACTGCAGCATTGGCTGTTTGGGGCTATGAGCCTGATGAATTGATGGGTAAGAGAATTGCCTCCATCGTTCACGACGATGACGTCGAGCGCACGACAAGGGCATTTGACGACGCTCAGCGTGATTCAGATGAACCGCTCGATTCATTCGAGAATCGTGTAGTTCGCAAGGACGGCAGCCTTGTCGATACACGCTGGTCTGTTCGCTACGTTGAGCAAGAGAAAACACTTGTTTGCGTGGCGCACGACATCTCACAAAGGAAGCAATTGGAGCGGATGAAGCAAGAGTTCGTCGCTATCGTCAGTCACGATCTGCGCAGTCCGCTTACCTCAATAAACATGCGACTGGGAACGCTGGCCGGCGGGATGCATGGCGATCTTCCGGCGCCGGCATTGAAGATTATTTCCACAATTGAAGGCAGTGTCGCTCGTTTGATTGGTCTGATTAATGACCTTTTGGATGTGGAAAAACTCGAGTCCGGCGGTTGGGACATGCACTTTCAAGAGAAGTCGATTCTGCAAACCATGGAGGTTGCTGCAGATTCGCTATCCGCTTTGGCAGACAAAAAACAGGTAGAGATTGTTTTGCCGCAGAGCGATCGAAAAGTGAGTGCCGACCATGAGCGTCTTACGCAGGTCATTAGCAACATCATTTCTAACGCGATCAAATTCTCGCCCGAAAACGGCAAGGTCACCGTTACTCACGAAGTCGATGGCGACAGCTTGCTCGTGAAAATTTCAGACAATGGACCGGGCATTCTGGAAGAGGAAAGGGCATTGATATTTGACCGCTTCAGGCAATCAAAGCGCGATCGCGACAAAAAGACGGGCAGTGGACTGGGGCTGGCCATTTGCGCCGCCATTATCAAAGAGCATGATGGATCGATCGGTGTCGATTCGAACAATGGCAATGGCAGTACGTTCTGGTTCAAAATTCCACTTACGAAAATTGACAGGCATGCCGGTGCCCTCAGCTAGAAGAAAAGGCGAAGGCGACCTGTGTCATCGACCGGCGCAATAGTTAAAACAAGTCCATCCAAAACTACTTTGCCGTCGCCGGCAGTAGCAGCTTTTCAATCTCTTCTTTGGTAGGCAGCGAAGGCTCGGCGCCCATTTTCGTTGTCGCCAACGCGCCTGCCGCGCAGCCGAACTTGACTGCGTTTACGAGCGATTCCCCGCCTGCGTATGCAGCGGCCATAGCACCGCAGAAAGCGTCTCCTGCGGCGGTGGTATCGATTGCGTTGACTTTATAACTAGGGATCAAAACGGCTTCCTTGCCTTCTTCCGAAAGTAGTGCGCCAAGTTCTCCCAAAGTGATGATGATGTTTTTCGGCCCCAGTTTTCTCAGCTCGTCAGCCGCTGCTTGCGCGCTTTTCTCATCAACGACTTTAATGCCGGTCATCAATTCAGCTTCTGTCTGGTTCGGAATGATGACGTCTACGTTTTCCAAAAGTTCTTTCGGCAACTTGCCGTCCACCGGTGCGGGAGCTGGATTGAGCGCGACAAGAGTGCCGTGCTTGTGAGCCAGTTTGGCAGCGAATGTGTCTGCTTCGGTCGGTACTTCAAGCTGCATCAAAAGGATTTTGCTTTGTGAAAAAACGGACTCTGCCTTCTCTATATCTTTGTCGCAGAGGTTTAGATTGGCTCTTTGCGCAATGATGATGCTGTTGTCTCCGTCGCCGTCGACTGTGATCATGGCAATGCCTGTTCCCGCTTCCTTGTCTTGCACCATATGCGATGCGTCGACATTATTTTTCTTCAGCGTTTGAATCAGCATGTCGCCAAAACTATCGGCGCCTACGCGTCCAACCATTGCGACTTTGGCGCCGGCTCGTCCAGCAGCCATTGCTTGATTGTTGCCTTTGCCGCCTGCGAACATCCCGAAGTTAGATCCTCTTATAGTCTCGCCTTTGACAGGCAAGCGCGGCGTGCTCACGACGATATCCTGACTAAGGCTGCCGACTACAATAACTTGATCTGCTTTCATCGTGCCCCCCTTCGGCAAAGAGATGAGGGCAGATTATACAACTGTTGGCGACCCGCCTGTGATTACCACTGGTAATTTTGCTGTTGCGATGGCGGTGGCTGCTCACCAGGCTGCTGGGGCGGCTGTGGTGGCTGTTGCTGTGGTTTGGATGGGTCTGGAAATTGTGGTGCGGGTGGTTGTTGCTGCGGCTGCTGTTGCGTTGGAGGCTGCGACTGTTGTTGCTGAGGCATCGGGAACTGTGGCGCAGGAGGGGGCTGCTGTTGCTGCTGTTGCTGCTGAGGAGTTGGAAACTGCGGTGCAGGAGAATGCTGCTGTTGCGGCATGGGGAATTGCGGTGCCGGAGTTTGCTGTTGTTGCGGTGGGAATTGAGCCGCCGGCTGCTGTTGTTGCGGTATGGGAAACTGCGGTACAGGGGCTAGTTGCGGTTGCTGAGGCGGCATTGGAAACTGGGGAACGGGCGCCTGTTGTTGTCTCTCCGAATTTGGAAACTGCGCTACCTGTGCCGGAGCAGGTTGCGGAGGCATCGACAATTCTGCCGGCGTGGGGCGCCGCAACAGCATCGTCTCACCAACCGCTTCAGGACTCTGACCTTGACTGAGTTGCTGTTGCGTTTGTTTGTTACTGACTTGATTTGCTTCGACGAGCAATTCGTTGTGCAGCGCTGCAATGAACATCGCTACCTGAGCTGCTTTCGCCAGTGCATCCATATCGGTCGCATCTTGTGGTGCTGATGCAATTCCAAAGTGCAAACATGGTTCGTACTGCGCTAGATCAGGTTTCAATTTCAGCAAGTCTCTGTTAATACGTCCGGCTAGAACGCATGCTTGATGGCTTTCAATTCCAGGCAGTAGTAGGCCGAATGCTCTGTCGCCGAAGTGACCGAACATATCAACATCTCGCTTGATGTTCGACACTGCTTCGGTGAGAAGAGAACAAACCTCTGCCGGCATATTGCCGTCGCGATCGGGGTTTACCGTCACGCAGAAAAGAGCCAGTGAGAGAGACGATTTGAATCTGAAAGCTCTGGCAAATTCGCGATCTAAGAAAAACTGCAAAGCTTCGAAGCTCAGAATGCCGGTTTCGGCTTTGTTCAAAAGCAGCCAAATGGCATTTCTCATCATCGGATCAAGCGTTAGCATCTCTTCCGGGACGCCTACTTTGACGCCGTCTGAAGATGCCGGCTGCGGTTGGTGCTGTTGCTGAACCGGAGGACGAGGACGTTGATTGTCGATGTGCCATTCGTCTAAAGCCGGCACTGGAAAAGCTATTTCGCGCGTAGGAGCTGGTTTGAAGATGTCGGGCACTGGAGCCGCAGACAGGTTGTTGGTTTCAGGAATGTTTAGAGAAACCGCTCCAGGAGCGAGGTCCGGCAGAATGATTTGAGGAGGACCTTGTTGAAAAGGCATCGGCGGTTGCATCACAGGAGGCGGCGGATCTTCAGCCTTTACATTGCGATTATCGGGGGTGAGCAACAGTCCTAATTTCAGCAAATCTGCCGCAATATTCACCCACTGGCTGTGAGAAAGACCCATCTTTTCGGCGGTGTCTTTGATGTTGCGCGTGCCGTAAACGTTGGAGTAAAACTCGGCATGCAAGTGCGGATCTCGCACGCGAGCCAAGCGCAGGCGATTTTCCAACTCACCTTCAGCCAGTCTTTCCGGTGGTCTGAGAAGGAAAGAGAGTTCGTTGATGTAATTGTTTTCTAAGAAGTTGTGGTTTCCGATGAACGACTCGCCGCGGATCAAAATGTCCGAGATGCTCTCTTGCACCGTAACAGTCTCCGGTTGTCCGCCCGGCTCAAAGCGGATCACTCCATCTTTCCAGATGAAGAGATCCATGATTGCTTCTGTGCCCACGGAAAGTGGAGAAATCGCATGAACAGCTCGTCCGAGTCCGAACTGAATGCATACATTGCAATGAACCGAACCGATGAAAAGCTTGCCTGTGATTTCGTAGTGCTCTGCGGCTCGAAGCAAATAAGCGATTGGCTTTTCTGAAAGATTGCCGTCGAAAGTGGTGGTCACATCCTCAGGCGGGCCGCTTGGTGCCGGAGCCGTAGGCGGCGTCGGGATAGTCTTCATCATCTTGTCGATTAAAGTCTGCTTTTTCTTCTGCTGTTCAGACATCTTGGCGACTCGGCACGGCCTTTAGCTAGTAAACGTAATGTATATATGTGCAAAAACATGCTTTCACAAACGATCAAAATCTTCAACTCTTTCAAGCGCTTGGAAATGCTGAGAGTGTGGCATTCTTCGAGGTTATCGGAAGCTTGTCTGAAAGGTTGCCCGTAGTCATTTGAATAAATTATCGGTTCACTGATGAAGCGTCGACCGTTGCATTGTGCGCTCGACGCATGGCGTCGACCCCATGGTAAAACCCTGGTGAGTACACCCGAGGAACACAAAGCATCACGGTTTACCGAAGTCCAATACTGAAAGAAACCTTGAGAAACTAAAACATACAGTAGGGCGACCGCGAACAAAAACAGGTCGATGTTTCCACTCCCTCTGGAGGGGCACGCGCATTTTCGCGCCCCTCCGGACAAGCAGTCGGTAGCCAGCGAACTTCGCTGTTTATGCCAATTCCTGCATTTCGAAACCTTTTGCATCGACGACTTCTGACGAACCATCTTTGTGAATCACAAGAACGAAATCGTTGAATTCAACAACTCCTTCACGGTGAGCCACAGAGACAGTCGTGATGCCGGAATCTCGAATCAGAGCATAGGCGCGCCGCTCGTTTTCCGCATCCAGTCCGCTGGTTGCTTCATCGAGTATGGACAACTTCGGCTTGTTGATCAGTAGGCGCGCAATGGCAACCCGCTGCTGTTGTCCGCCGGACATGCCTTCGTTCCAGTCTTGCTCTGCATCGAGTCCGCCTTCGCGGTTAATCAATTCATCGAGTCCGAGCGCATTCATCAACCCGAGCAACTCTTTGTCGCTGGGCGGTTGACTGCGCCCGGGATAGAGGAACTGCTCTCTGAGCGTGCCTGGGAACATGTACGGCTTTTGCGGAAGATACATGACGTCGTCTGCATCCGGTCTTGCAACCACACCGCTGCCGCCCTTTCTCATCCCCGCCACCGCTTTCAAGACAGTGCTTTTGCCGATACCGCTGGGTCCGACAATAAGCATACGGTCGCCTGGTTTGACCGAGAAATTGACGTTTTTGATGATTGTGGTTTTTCCATCGGGGGTGTTCACTGCCAGATTGCTGACGGAAACTCCTTCCGAAACCACCGTCTCGATGCCACTTTCACCATATCCCGATTGATATTCATTCAGGACATCGTCGAAGGATACCAATCTATGCGCTCCGGCATTCAGCTCGGCAAAGAGCATGTACGTGTGCACAATCACAGACAAGGAACCCAGCACCCGTCCGAAAGAAGACGCTGCTTGACCCATCATGCCCCAGTCCATCTCGCCGGCGAAATACATCGGAGCCGTGATCAACATGGGGACGACCAGGATGAAGTAGTCGTATCCGACTTTGAAAAGAGTCAGATTGCGAGTCCAGCTAATCACGCAATTCCAGTTTGCCAGGGTCAACCGCAAGTGTTCGCGCGCTCTTTCGAGTTCGCGACGAGCACCACGATAACTGGCAATGGCAGTGGCATTATCCGTAGCTCTTACAAGCTCACGGCGAAAGTAAGCCTCTCGCGACTCCTGTTCGATTTGCAGACCGATCATGCGTCTGCCGAACTTGAGCATGATGAAAGTTCCCACAGCAGAATACGCTACCGCCGTTAGCAGCAGCACCGGCGACAGCAGCCAGAGGATAGCGGCGAACGAAATCAGCGCCAATCCGCTGTCGACCAACGCCAGAACGAAGGTCATCAACTTGTCCAGGACTTTATCGGCGTCTTGTTGAATGCGTTGCTCCGGATTGGTGACACGCGGATCGCTGACAATTGCTTGAAAGCGGTCGCTGTCGTAGAGCTTGTTAAGCAGTGACTGCGAAAGATAGTCGCGCCACTGCAAGTGCATCTTGTTTTTGATCCACCCGAAAGTCCCTACTATGGGCGTGCCGATGATGAATATTCCGGCGTAGACGAATATGTAAAACCAGAAGTCGCCTTGCTGCTTGTGTTCCAGCGAGTTGAGAACAGAGCGCTCTCCAAAGCTAATGCAGATGTTCAGCACATTGATGACGACAAGCATCGTAACTATCAGTGCCAACCATGACCAGGCAACCAACTTGCGCTCACCCAGCCAAAAAGAACCCAACACTTTGAGAGTCCTGCCTGTGGTATTCCAATGCATGGCGCATCCTCCTACCCAGGTCCGCAGCTCCTGCGGCCGCCGCGGAATGACCGATTTACATGAAAGTCTTTCACCTCTCTCCGGGCCGGCACGACAACAAGAACATTCGGAAACTCAGAAGCAATTCCGGTTTCCTATCTCCACCAGGCGGTGGGGATTGAATGCCTGTAAAGCTGACTGCTCTTGTTGAGGTGCTGTACTTTTGCTTTGCGCGAATGGAGAAGAAGGGTGTAATTCATTCGTAGCAAAAGAATGTCGTTGTTCCAAGCTTGTGTTTGTGGAAAAAAGGCGTAAAACGTTCGGGTGCGCGGATTAGATACAAAACTTTGTACCGGCGGGCTTAGCATTATTCGATATTGGTTGAGGTTCTTGCACTCAAAGTGGTCTGGAATTTGGCAAATGGTTGTTTTTGAACCAAGTGCGTTCACGCTTTATTCATGTCTTCTGCCTTAAGAAGAGAGCAGACCAATCTTCATATGCGAACACCGGAAGACATTCCGGATGTTCGCGTTTTGCTTTGTGGTATCGTATATGGTGGCGCTATCTGAGCGCTAGCATGATTGCGCGAGAGCGTTGTCTTCTTGTCGTGCAATGGTTGTGCACTGTTGTTTGCGCTACCTAAACAAACTCTCGAGCGTACGTTTAATTTGAGAGTCAGCAACAGAAGTGTTCAATTCATGTTGAACAGTGCTGATGGTTAAGAACGAGAACTTTGACTGCGCGGGCGTGAAAGAGTCAAATATTCTAATTATTTCCAGTTGTAAAGAGATTCTGTAACAGGACAATTTACAGCATCATCTTGGACTCTTATGAGAAGAAATAAGCATCTCCAACTTCCCGTTCAATTTAGGTCAGTAAAACTCGCTACTTCTCCAGTAGAGTTTGTTTCGGCAGTATTTCCACAGCACCGCATGGTGCCGCGTCGTAATGCTGCCGTCCTGGTCTCTTTGTTTTCGGGAAATTGGTCTTCTCACAACCGAAAGGAATGCTATGAGAGTTTTTCTTGGAAGACTGATTGTCGCCTTCGCCTATCTCACTTCGCGCAAGCAGGTCGTCAGCCCATACGGCATCATCGATGTCGCTGATGTGCAGCCGCTTGTCTTTTCGATGGAGTCCTTCACGGGTGTGAAGCTCCCGAAGCGGTCTTGGTGGGCTCTCTGAGGCTGTCGAATTCCTGCTCTAATTGATTCGTCATCGAGAAGCATGGCAGAGAGATGGGAGAAATTCTCACCGTCTTCCTGCCCTGCTCCTCGGTCGAGCAGAGTTTATTGTCTTGGAGCCCGCGCCTCAGGCTCATCTTTGTTCCACCTCATCGCACGGAAGGATTACTGAAATGACGACAGCCGCTGCCAATGTTCCTGCCGCAGACACGGTTATCGTTTTTCGTGGTTTCGAGCGCTTCGCGCTGAGCGCCGACCAGTTTATCGAAGCCGACGGCTTCGTTCGTGTCCTCGACACCAACGAGACTTTCGAGCTCGGGCAGACAGCGTTTCGTGACGAGAAAGAAGCAAGGCAAGTCGCAAGAGCCCGAGTGCAGCGTTTCTGCCTCTAGGCTCTCGCAAGTTGCATCGTGCCTCCGGGCTGGCGATGCCGGAGCACGCGTTCGCAGCAAGCGAATGTAGCTTCAAGTCGCTGGAGCAGTTTTTGCTTCGCTTTACTTCCTCCGTAAGCTCTTGCAACTGGATGTCGGCGCCTACGTCGGCTGCCGTGTCGGTCTTGCGCTCATGAAGGAGCGCAAGTGGGCCCCACTCATCCTCGCTTGCATCATCCTCGTCGGCATGGGCGTCATCGCGGTCATGACCAACGGAGAGGTGAGCGATTATGTGCGCGTTGTCGTGGCGACAGTCCTCGGCTTTGCCGGCGGCCTGGTTTACGCCATTCGCGAGAACATCTACCGCTAGCCTCCTGCGAGGCCGCAAATCGTCAACAACTGAACAGTGATGGAGATCACCATGAGAATCGACAAGTCCGACTTCGAGCGTTTCGCGGCTCTGCATGCGGAGCTGACCCAGCGCGCGAAGAAGTATTTCGAAGCGCGTGCGAAGACCTTCAATCCCGAGCTGCGGCACGAGATCGTGCAGATCGACTTCGACAGCGACGGCTGTTCGATCACCTACCGGAGCACCCACTGCTCCAATTGCCGCGGCGACATCGACGAGCTCAGCATGTCCATCGAGGGCCTGATGGAGTTCAACGAGGAATAATTCCTCGTCAGCAATTGCGGGGCGGGCACCAAAGCCGGTGCCCGCTCTGAGAGGTTCCCAACACACTTTGCTAGTCCTCATCCCTTTCGCTCGAGAGTGCTTGAGGTTTGCCATAGTGAGTTGGTTCGATTTCGGTGCGAAGTCTGTCGCGGCGCTGCATTCGCGGCACTGTATTCACAATGAAATCCCTCGAATCTAATGGAACACTTCCATGTACGACTACGAGCTCGCAAAGTACTTCGTCGGCTACGGTTACTTCGTCATCTGCATGTCCCTGATGGGCGTCGGCGTGATGGTGGTTCGCAGTTCGGCTGATTTCGAAGCGCTGCGCAAGAACCTCAGCTGGGCCGGGCCGCTCTTCGCGTTCACCCTGTTCGGCTGCGCTGTCGGCACCCACTTCTACGGACCCGTCGCCTGCCTCTACGTCCTCGGCCTCTACGCGAGCTTCTGCAGCGGCGTCGTTCTCGATATCGCCGAAAGCAGCAGCGAATTCTTCAAGGAGAAGGTGAAGGACGCGGCGGTCGAGAGCGCTCGCCAGTGGGGCAAGGTACCCTCTTCGCACTGACCGAATCAGCGGAAACCGCAGGGTAATCCGCGATGATTTGGGTGACCTCCACTTCGTGACCGATGACCAGAGCAAGAAGGCCGGTATCCACCGGCTTTCTTGTCTCGTGCTTTTACGTTTTTCCGGAGTTTTACTAAAGCAATTAGTATAACTGGATTGCAAGCGCAAAGCGCAAGTGCGGCGAGGGTTCACCGACAAAGCTTACTAAAGCAAACCGCCCCAGGGGAGGGGCGGTTTTGGTCTGCCTAAACTCTTGTCTGTCTAAATGCCGGTCGATTTAGTTCTATCTGGCTTACTACCAGGTCTTTGTCTGCCAGCTGGTAGAGCTGGTTTTCGTTGCGTTTCCCCGCTTCTTGTAGCCCGGATAATATGTTTTGGCCGCGACGCGTGCTCTTGCTCTGTACAATTTCGGTGCTGCTTCTCCTCTTCTTGCTGCGGCTACTGATGCCGGTGTGCGTGAGACAACGCGACCACGTTGATTTGGATTGGAAGTTGTGGCTTGCGTGGTTGAGTGGCTGACTGCGCTGCTCGAGGCACCGCTGGAGGTTGCCGATGATGTGGACGTGTTTCTGACTGCTTGTGATGATTGTTCGTTTCCTGCTGCGCTTTGGCTTGAGGTGCCCGCCGAGCTGCTCGCCATCGATTCACCTGCGTGAGCGACAAGGTTTGGCATCAGTGCTGCAACGATACCCACGATTACGCTTCTGGCTTTCATGATTCCTATCCTCGTTTTACGACTGCCGGTTAGACACGCGTGACCGGCAAAGGTTCCCTTTCTTGCGCAAGAAAAGTGTCATACAATTGCAAGTCTTGTTTTTCTCACCGAAAAGCGATCCTCAAATGGAGGGACCGTACCAGAAGTGCGCATAGTTGATTTGCAGAAAACCGATTCGGACAAAATTCGCCAAGTGGCGGAAATACTGAACGTCAGTTTCCATGGGCATTGCCCCGACTACGAAGACATGAAAGATGCGCTTAAAAAGGTGAACGAATCTTTTGAAGACCATCAGTTGAGCCGGATTGCGATTGAAGATGACGGAACTGTTCTCGGCTGGATCGGCGGGATTCGCATGTACATGGGCAATGTTTGGGAAATAGATCCGCTTGTGGTCAAGAAGAATACTCAAGGAAAGGGAGTCGGGAAGGCCCTTATCGATGATTTCGAGGAGCAAGTGGGAAAACTCGGCGCGCGCACAATTTGGCTTGGTACTGACGATGAAGACGGCAGGACCAATCTGGGAGAGTGCGAGCTTTATCCAGGCGTACTCGATAAAGCGAGAAACATCGAGGATCTCGGCGGGCATCCGTTCAAGTTCTATCAGCGCATGGGCTTCGAAATCGTGGGCGTTTTGCCTGATGCCAATGGTTTTGGCAAGCCGGACATCTACATGGCGAAGCGGGTAAAGGCGGCTGAATCTACTCAGTTTCCTCGAGCTTTCAGCACCGGTTGTTCAGTGAAGTAGCACCAGTTTTTTCCATTCCACTGTTTCTGTGTGTATTTGTGAAACGCCGATTGCTTGCGGTTTTTCGCTCGCATGTTTTGTTTTTCTTCCGAATTAGCGATAATAGTTTAAGCCCGTTAAGCTAAACCCCTTAGCCTTTGTAGGGATTAAGCTATGTGTTACTATCCACCCCATTAGTTGCTCGAATCCCGGCTCAAGCCCGCCGTTGTCGCAAAAACGCGTGGCAGAAGCGGACAGTCATTCCCCGTCGTTTGCTTAGACAGGTGCATCATGGGTTCTTTCATTTATCTGGACAACAGCGCCACAACCAAAGTGCGTGATGAAGTGTGTGAGGCAATGCAGCCTTACCTCTGCGACAAATGGGGCAATCCTTCCTCGCTACACCGTCTCGGATATCAGTCGCGCACCGCGATGAATAAAGCCAGAGAACAAGCGGCACAGCTGATTGGCGCAACTCCCGAAGAAGTCTATTTCACACCATGCGGAACTTTCAGCAACAACATGGCTTTGCTGGGACGCGCTCACTACGTGGAAAACAACAATCTCGGCCGGCACTTGATCACGACTTGCATCGAGCATAATTCCAGTCTAGGACCTGCAAAACATCTGAAAGAAAGAGGCTGGAAGGTCAGTCACTTGCATGTCAGCGATGAAGGGGTTGTTGACCTGGAAGAACTCAGAAGTCTCGTCACGGACGAAACCAGTATCATCTCTTTGATGTGGGCGAACAACGAAGTCGGCACCGTGCAGCCGGTTGAGGAAATCGCCAAAATTGCAGCCGAGCGCAATATCTTCTTTCACTCGGATGCCATCCAAGTTCCCGGTAAGCTGAAGATTGACATGGCATCAACGCCTGTGTCTTCGCTTTCACTCTCGGGCCACAAATTCTACGCGCCGAAAGGCATTGGACTTCTGTACGTTCGCAAGGGCATGCACGTCTCACCGATTTTATTCGGCGGCGGGCAAGAGCAAGGTATTTCTCCCGGTACAGAGAGTCTCTCCAACATCGTTGCAATTGGAGCTGCCGCTGAACTTGCTCACAATGAATTGGAACACAATGCCGTTCATTTGAGAGGAATTCAAAAGCTCTTGATCGACAAACTGACTGCGCACCCTGCCGTAAAGCTCTCAGGTGCCTGCATGGAAGAACGTTTGCCTGGTCATGTTAGCTTGATTGTCGAAGGCACAGTAGGTGAACAGCTCGTTGTAGAAGCTGATTTGAAGGGCGTTTGCATCTCGTCTGTTTCCGCTTGCAAGCAAGCTGGTAAAGACCCGTCGCACGTTCTTGCTTGTATGGGCATGAAGCATGAACAAGTGATCGGTTCTGCACGGATCACAGCCGGACGTTTCAACACTCTGGAAGAGTGTGAAAAGGCTGCCGATATTCTGCTCAAGATATTTTCTAAACGTGCCGGCGCAGGCAGCCCATCGCCTGCTCCGGCGGCAGTTTAGCCGTTGTCACATTTCTGTCCTTTTTCAGTCGTAGTTTGAAGGCAACGATCTCCTCCGATCGACATATGTCTCGCATTCGGCGCAATTCAAAAGCCTGGTGAGTTGCCGTCGGACGCACGATTTGACACCATATTCGGTGCCCCTCGGACGGCGCCGTCTATGGTGTTGAGCGTTTTGAATTGAACTTCTCGGTGCCGCCCGCTGCATGTTTACGTGATACTATGAGGTGTAGTATAGCGAAGTCAAAGAAGTATGACCTCAGTAAACCCTGATGCTTTGTGTACCTCGGGTACGCATCTGGGTTTTACATCAGCGAACCTGAACGACAAGAATGAGGGCGGTCGAAACTGACGAGGGATTGGACCTCGTGCAGATTCGACCGCCTCAATCGGGGGAAGTGAAAAATGGCTCCGCAAGCCGTTTATCATCGCCCCCGTACTTTGTTGTAGCTAGCCGCTGCGCAGCAGGACGTCCTGCGCTGTCAGAATCGGCTTAGCGGGGGTCGTTTTGCTTCTTGAGGTTCGGATTCCACAGCTTCAGCGAGACCACCGCACCCAGACCGAGCAGTCCGAGCAGACCGGTGCCGAGAATCGTCGTGATGACGAACCAGGCCGGGCTGGAGATGAGCGCGTGGCAAAGATTCACGCCGATGACGGTGGTCACGAAGTACGAGACCGAGCCCCAGAGGTAGCGCTTGTCCGCAGCGAGCGAGGGCGGCTTGAGACCGTCTCCTGTGCCCGCCTTCTTCTCCGCAGCCTTGATGAAGAGCTTGTCGACACCGTTGATCACAGCGTGGAAAGCGAGGGCCGCAATGGCACCGCCGATCAGCGACGAGACCAGCACGTTGCCGATGATGGAGGCGATGAGCAGGGATGAGCCGGCGCCGAAGGCTCCGCCGATGGCAGAGAGCACCGACAGAATCAACGCGCCGAAGATCCCGAAGAACCCGTAAACGAAGAGTTTCTTGGCGTCCATGTGGTTTTTCCTTTGTGTGGCTAGCAGCCAGTCTGTGGCTGTTAACCGAAATTGGGCACCGTTAGTGGTGCCGAAGATTTCGCTAGGACCGGGCAGTTTATGGTCTCTGCGAAATCGTTGATGTGTGCTTAGAGGCGACACCGAAACCTGAGCACCTAAGACATTGCTTGAAGTCGGTCTGTATCTAACCGCGCGTTTGCGCGTTGGAAATGCCGAGTGATTGGCGAGGTCTGGGTGCTAGGGGAAAAAGTGAGCGCTTTGAAAAAGAGAACTGGAGAGATGCACTTGAGTTATATGGCGTTTATAACTGCGTTTTCACTGGAAATTTTGTTGATAAACCGGTCTGCTATGCGAGGAATGCCTGCGCAACCTTGCGCCGTCCGGCATCGGGGTGAAGTCAAGAGACCTTTCGAGGTTGCGCTAACTTTGCCAAAGGGTCGGGTTAACTTCCTTGCGCTCGGCTTACCGGGATGGAAATAAAGCTGCGATAATTTGCTGGTTACCAATGAATGCAGTCCCAATGTCAGTAATGCCAAGTGAGCAAGAAGCCAGAATACTAAGCAGCCTGACGCTGCAGATTCCTGCCAGCACGAGCAATTTGGGGCCGGGTTTCGATGCTCTCGCGCTCGCTTTGAATATCTATTCGACTGTGCGCTTCGTGGTTTATGACAGGCCCGATGTCAGCCAACCGATTGTTTCTCTGCGCGGTGCCATCGCGACGGTAAGCGACGCTAACAATCAAGGCAACCTGATTTACAAAATGCTGCAGGGGCTATGGCAGTCGGATCCGGATTTGCTCAACCGGGTCCGCATTACCGTCACCTCAGATATTCCTCTGGGATGCGGATTGGGTTCTTCTGGTGCGGCAATCGCCGGTGCTGTTTGGGCATCTTACTTCCTGCGTGGGTTGGTTCCCACCCGCAAAGACATACTGACTGTCGGTATGCGCATGGAAGGATATCCTGAAAATGTCGCCGCCAGTCTCATGGGAAACATGATTGTCTGCGGCAAAAGCCTTGATGATGACACGATTGTAAGCGAACAATTGGACTGGCCGGATAAGTGGAAAGTGCTTGTCGTGGTGCCTCGTTACACGCTGAAGACAAATGATTCGCGCAAAGTATTGCCCAAAATGGTCAAGTTTGAAGACGCTGTAGCAAACCTGCAGCGCACTGCCCTCATCGTTGCGGCGGTCGCGAAAAACGATGAGTCTTTGATGAGATCGGTCTTAATAGACCGGCTGCATGAGCCGTATCGCGAACAACTCGTACCTGAGTTGGCGACGCTAAGAAAAGTGTTGTCGAGTTTCCCGATTATGGGTTGCGTCTTATCTGGTGGAGGTTCTGCCATTCTCGTTCTGGTTAATCAGCGCTTCAAAGACGAGGTGCTGCAAGAGCTGAAAGCGTGGGCTGAAGCTCAACCGCAGATGCCTGCCCTGCTTGATCTGAGTGTCGACAAAGAGGGGATGCGAGAAGTGTAAAGAGCGCTCCTTATCAGGATCTCAGAATCTTATTCCGTGTGTATCTCTGTAAAAGCACTCCCGTTACATTTCTTGGGATGTATTGAAGAAAGCGTTCTTGATAGAAGAACGTTGTATTCGACTTCTCTTTTTTCGTTCTGAAAACCCCAACTTCTCCCCCCTAGTCAGCTTTCCCCACTCTGTGCGTGTCGATTTCAGCAGTCTTAGGCTGTGCGAATGAATGCCGGTTTTGGAAGTGCGACTAGTTCAAGCTCTCAGTGGGAGGGCTGCAACATGAACATCGTCATTGGACTGCTTCTACTCTGTGCTGCTCCACTTTTCGGAGCATACCTGGGCAGGAGGATACTGGAAAGGCGCTGGTTGTCTTCGCGGACGCGCGTCTTGCTTGCATCATTGCCTGTCGTCGGTCTCTGTGCCTGGGTGTACTTGTACTCCCCATGGGCAGCGATCGCAGTGGCGTTGCTTGGTCTGTTCGCTCTTCGAGAAGGGCGCGCTTACCACGTCCCGATGAGCAGATATGGTGGCTTGGTCGAGGGCCCGTTCGGTATGTACCGGCCGCGCGTCTCCGACGGAGCCACCTGGGGTGATGTGCATCGGCGTGACCGAAACATCATTCCCTGGTCTCAGAAAAGCGACTTGCATGAAATGCAGGAAGGCGCTCTGGGCAGCATCGGGTCAGCTTCAGGCAAGCGCTTCGAAGCCTACCCACCTGTCATTCATCGGGAACGCCCGAGGCATGCCAGGTTGATTGTCGACAACGGACGCTTCCCGCCTAAAGGCTCGAGCGCAAAACGCGGTCAGCTGAAAAGCGTGAAGTAATCAGTTATTTCTTGCCATTCCGGCCAACAGTTGAGACCTACGGGTCGTCGGAGAGACACATGGCACAAAGCGTCAAGACTTACGTCGCCAAGCGCGACTTTTTGCCCGAGTCGGCTCGCAAGAGCTTCCATATCGACGTGAAAAAAGGCGATCGCATGGTCGTCGAGAAAGAGTACGATCACGGCGATATGTGCCGGCTCAACGGCAAACAGGTGTTCCTCTCCGAAGAGGACATCTACCGTTATTGTGAGGTGGAGAAGGCCGAAGGCGATACCGCCCAAGGCTGAGTGACACCAAGTATCAACAGGCGAAGGTAGGCTGCATTGGCAGCTTTCCTTCGTCGCGCAGGCAATGCGGCGTTGCTGTTTTTGCCTGCGTGTCCAGCCAAATGGAGGTGTGCTATGAGCGAAACTCAAGCACAAAGGCCGCTGCTCGTCCTGGATTTGGACGAGGCAATGGTGCATGCCGAGGAGAAGGGTAAACCGCTTCTCGGACGATCACCCGACTTCACGACCAGCGATTATGTCGTGTACAAGCGGCCACACCTCGACGAGTTCCTCTCGCGGATGTGGAAGCTTTACGACCTCGCCGTTTGGTCTGCAGCCGGTACGCTGTACGTCAATCGAGTGGTGGAGGTGATCTTCGCGGATCACAGGCAGCCGTTGTTCGTCTACTCAGGCGTTCGCACGACTCGCCGCTTTGACCATGACCGCATGGAGGCGTATTACATCAAGGACTTGAAGAAGGTCCGCAAGAGAGGCTTTGACTTGCGCCGCGTGCTCATAGCTGACGATCTCGAGCGAAATGCCGAGCGCAACTATGGCAATGCGGTGTACCTCAAAGAGTTCAACGGAGAGTTGGACGATAACGAGCTTTTGCTCCTGGCTGAGTACCTGGAGCAACTGGCCGACAAGCCCAATTTCCGCACCATCGAGAAGCGCTACTGGCGCGCGGAGGTGCTGAAGGCTCGTGCGGCAAGAGAGGCTCAAGCTCCGGCTGCTCCTGCTTTGCACACTGAGCGCAAGCCCTCAAAGCGCAAGCGCTCAACAAGAAAAACATCCTCGTAAAGGAGACAAGTCTATGCTCAGGATCGTTCGGCCGCTGTCCGTCGTGGCAGTGGCAACGTTTTTGCTCGTGGTCGTCAGCGGATTGCTGGGCCTCGGCGCATTCGGCGTGGCTTCCGTTGTCGGTACGGTAGGACTCTCCGTGGTCCTCGCCGTCGCGGCGTTTGCCGTTCTCGCCGTCGTCACGATTGCCTTCTGTCTGCCTCTGGGTATCGAAACCCCGGGCATCATGCTCCACACCGTGTTCGGAATCATCGCAGGAACGATCACTCTCGGACTCTTCGGGATGATCTGGCCTGGTCTCGTCATGCTCGGCTTTGTCGCAGCCATTCCCTATGCGGCGGTCAACACCGTCCTCATCTGGGCGCTCGGCTACGGCACCGGCGTGACGAAGCGAAACCTTCCGTTCATGCCTGTTTTCCGTCGCAAGTGATGGGTGAAGAAGGTTTCGACTTGGCTCGCTATGCGGACCTCGTCGGAGCCTTCTTCTTCTTGGTGGTCTTGATATGATATGCAGTAGTATAAGGCGGCGTCACTCCCGATTCGCGTTTGAGCTTGATTTCAATTTTGATTTTGATTTCGAGTCCAATATTTGAGTACGTATCTCTAGCTGCGTGGTATGTGAGAGAAAGGTGTCGGTTGGTTCGGGTGCGACACCTTAATGTTTCGCAGCGACTCCAGGGGCGTTCATGGATTTCGTTCTTTCTCTCACGCAAGACAGTCGGCAACCCGTTTATAAGCAAGTGTCCGAGGCGCTGAAATTAGCGATTTTGGCTGGTCGACTGAAGCCCGGCGAGAAGCTCCCCTCGACGCGCGATCTTGCTGATTCGATGAATGTTTCGCGCTTTACCGTCATTCGCAGTTACGAAGAACTGTCTGCGCAAGGCTATATTCAAACAACGTCCGGCAGTGGAACCTTCGTCAACAAGGAGATCCCCGGGCATCTCGATGATGTGAAAAACAGAGAGCTGGAGCGCGAGCAGGTCGAACATATTTTGCCGACCGCGGCACTTTCGGTGTACGGCGAAAGAGTCATGACTTGCGAGGAGATTGAAGACGCGCATGTCGAGCTGTTTGCCGAACTGAATTATGGAGCGCCGACAGTCGATCAATTGCCTCTCACGCGCTGGAAGGAAATGCTTTATCGCGCGACGCGCTATCAAGACGGCAACATGCTCGCCTATCACAGCGATCCGTTCGGATACATGCCGCTTCGCGAAGCCATTTGTAATTATCTGATTCGTTCGCGCTCAGTGAATTGCACGCCCGACCGCGTCGCCATTTTTTCCGGCGCGCAGGGGGCGCTCGATTTGATGGGGCGTCTGCTGATCGATAATGGAGATGCGGTGGCCTTGGAGAATCCCGGTTTTCCTGGCGCGCGCCGCAGCATGCTGACTCATGGTGCTGAGATTATTCCAATTCCGGTTGATGGGCAAGGCATGATCGTGGAACATTTGGAGTCCATAAACCAGCGCGTCAAGCTGGTTTACGTGACACCATCGCACCACGATCCAACCGGAGTTGTTTTGTCTTTGCCACGTCGCATTGCGCTTCTCGACTGGGCCGCACGCACAGATTCATTCATATTTGAGGACGACTACGACTCTGAATATCGCTACGGCGACAAACCGATGCCGTCTTTGCAAGGGCTTGATGAGCACGATTGCACGATTTATCTGTCTACTTTCTGGAAAGTTCTCTACCCTGTCGTACGCATTGGATTTATTGTTTTGCCTCGTCGGATGGTGCGTTTGGTCGGGCGTGCAAAGGCATTGATTGAGCGCGATTTTCCTTTGTTGGAACAGAAGGCTCTGGCTGATTTTATTGAGGAAGGGCACTTGGAGCGGCACATCAAACGCACGCGGGTGTTTTATGCAAAACGCAGAGCCGCTCTGGTGCAAGCGGTGACAAAGCAATTCGGCAAGCGCATATACATCTCGCCGGTGACGGCGGGAATGCACTTGTTGGTGCGATTTGGCGAGGAGTTTGAAGAAGAGCAGGTCTTAACAGCCGCTCGCACTGCTGAAGTTTCGCTCGTAAGCACTTCGCATCACTATGTAGTCAATTCGCGGCAGCGCGAGTACCTGATGGGTTTTGCGCATTTGCCTGAAGAAAGCATTCATGAAACTGTGCAGAAGTTTGCAGCCAATTTGGGACTATAAAGCAATACTGCCGCGCGCGTGGTGGCGCATGCATGTTCTTTCATCCACTGCGAAAAATTTCGTTTTGGGGAGTAGATGGAGAAACTCAAATTGGAAAAGGGTTTGACACTGTTTAATGTCAAGTGCCCTGAATGGTGGTGACTAGCAATCGAAATCAAAAGTTCTAGCTGTTTTCGGTGCTTGGGGTTGTCATTTGGTAGCGCGGGTTGGCCATGTCGTTTAGCCTGTAAAACTCGTTTCTTCTTTAGATCTAAACCAAGGTCAGTACATGTTGCTTGATCAAGAAACCTGTTTTGTTGAATCTATTAACTCCTCCTTTTCCAACCAAAACCGGTGCCTAGAACACAAAGTTTCAACTAAACATCCCCACCTCTTCGGCTTCCTGGGAGATACGTGCGAAAAACATTCGTGCGGGGAGTTTTAGGCACTCATAACTGAACACGGGAAGCTGCAAATGGAGATTTTCCATGCAACGACCGAAAGTTGTCGTAGAAAACCCCGTCGCGGCCAAGGCGTCTCGTCGCTCTCTGACCGTCGACAAGGGTGATTTGGATTGGGCCGCTGGCGAAGGGTTGATTTCTCAGCCTCAAGCCGGTGCTCTCTGGGATGCGCTTCAGGCTCGGCATGCGGAACGTCCGCAGTTCGACCTCGCTCATCTCTTCTGGTACGCCGGTGCCGTCCTGGTGCTCATCGCCATGGGTTGGTTCGGTGCGGAAATGGGCTCGCGCTTCGGCGCTCCCGCCGTGCTCGCCACTTCCGTCGCCTATTCGGCGGCGTTCCTCTTCGGAGGCGCTCGCCTCTGGTTCGGGCAGAATCTCAAAGTGCCGGGCGGCTTGCTCGTCACTTTGGCAGTGACAATGGTGCCCGTAGCCTTCGGCTCGCTCGCCGAGACGCTGGGCTACCCGCTCTCCACTTACATGAGCAATCACAGCTTCCAGTTCCTGCTGGAAGGCGTGACAGTGGCCTCCGCGCTCGTAGCGCTGCGGTTCTTCAAGTTCCCCTTCCTGACCGCGCCCATCGCCGCTTCGCTGTGGTTGATGTCGCTTACGGCTGTGGACTTCCTCTTCCAGGGGCAGGGCTCATTCTTCGGGCTCTGGAACCAGCAGCTCACCGTCACCCTGCTCTTCGGCCTCGGCATCACCTTCATCGGCCTTCTGGTCGACGGCAAGCGTGAAGGCGATTACTCGTTCTGGCTCTACCTGTTCGGTGTGAGCGCGTTCTGGTTCTCGCTGTCTCTGATGGACTCGGGCAATGAGCTCGGCAAGGCTGTCTACGCGCTCGTCAACGTCGGGTTGATGTTCACGTCGGTGCTCTTGTCGCGTCGCGTCTTCCTCGTCTACGGCTCGCTCGGCGTGCTGTATTACGCGGGGCATCTGATGTTTACGCTCTTCGCCGGTTCGGTTCTCTTCCCGCTCTTCCTCACCGTACTTGGTGTGGGCATCATCTGGGCGGGTGTGAAGTATCACAAGAACCAGGCGGCCATCGACGGTTTCGTTCTCTCTCTGGTGCCGGCTTCGCTGCGCGATCGTCTGCCCGGGCGCAACTAAGCGCTCGGCACAGGCTGTGATAACAACAACCTGAGTCGCACCAAAACTGCAGGGAGTCGGCATTGCTGGCTTCCTGCAGCAAGCCTGGGGTAAGAAAAACATGAGTATCGCACTCGTTTTCGGAGGACTGGTTGCCTTCGTGGCGCCGATTCTCCTCTATGTCTTCTTCTTTTCCGACAAGCAAGTGCTCTACGAGGGCGCTGCTACCTGCCGCTCTTACACGAAGACCGTGTTCGAGCATCATCGGCGTTATGCGCTGGTATTCGTGGACGTCCCTGGATGCGGGGAGATCCTCACCGAAATCTCGCATGCGCGTGCTTTGCAGCTCTCCGCAATGACCGATCCTGTCAGCGTGCGAGTTACGAAGCGTCCGTTCAAGCGCGCGGAAATCGATTCCATCGCGTTCGGCAATGACGCACCTGAGCCGGCAGCGCCATCCTACGATGGACTGGGCCTTTCGGTGTACTTCTTCTTTCTGGCGGCGCTGTCGCTTCTTTGGGTTCCGTCCCAATATGAAGCCGGTTCGATCGCTCAGCACATTGCACTCTTCTACTCGGCTCTTTGCTTTGCAGGGTCGGGGTTCATGATCAATGTGCTTTCGGAGAAGAACAGCCGAATCGAACTTCAGCAGGCAAAGGCGCAGCTGTTGTTCATTCCGCTAGGCACTGGCTACTTCGGGCTGTACGCGATGTGGACTTTGGCTGTGGTGGCAACGTTGGTTTGCTTCTGGCAGCCCAGCGTCTTCATCCTCATCCCCGGTCTCCATGCCGCTTTCGCCGCCGGTTCTATCCCCGGAGTTCTGTGGCGCAATCGGAATCCGCGGTAGTCGACAATCAGAAGAGGCTTCGATCGCTGTGTAATTTGGCTTCAATGCTGGATTGCACAGCGATCATCTTTTTTGCCGACTGATACTATTGCGTATCGTAGAAAGTGCTGCTTCTCTAAAGAACCGCATACGAAGCCGATTCACGGGCGGCAAGAATGCCTCCCCTACAGTGGACTTGGGTGAAGCGGAGCGTGGCGGCGCGTTGCACGCGCCCAAGTTGGATGGAGCGCCGTATGGCGTCGACCTGCAAAAGTGAACCTTTGCGAGTTCCAAGAACCGGCGGGCGATGCATGGCATCGCCCCTACAGTTTCAGGAGGGCTGCGGTGTTAGCTACGATGACGCAGTAGACGCTGGTCTCGCCGGATGTTGCGGCGAAGATGTGCATCTTGAGTTGCAGCTCTTCTTTTTTCTTGGTCTGCGCAGTCAGCTTGGAAAGCTTGTTTTGCGTTGCCGAGTCCTGGTTTTTTACGAACTTAGAAAGCAGTTCTTCAAATGAATCGCGATTGTCCGGCGCCACAAGCAGTGCTGGAAGCTTGGCTCCTATAGCCTTTTTTGCTGAATAACCGAATAGCTCTTCCGCTTTGGGATTCCACAGATTTACGATCAGGTTTTTGTCAAATGCAAAAACAGCATTTTGCGCGTTTTCAATCATTTGAGTCTTGATCTTCTCGCTGTCTTCAATTGCCAGTTGCTCACGCTTGCGTTTATCGATGTTTCTGACAATGGCAAGAATTCTGTCGACACCGACGAGATTGACTTTTGCTAGATGCACTTCCACCCAAATCAGCTTGCCGTCACGACTGCGGGAGAGCCACTCGAATACTTGCGGACCTTCTTCGCGCGCCAAACGTATCTTCTCTTCCGCTCCTTCTTGGGTGTAAGGCGCTTCTCCGAAGCTGACGACACCGACGTTTAGTTCGCACATCTCTTCGCGCGAATATCCGTATTGATCTTCAGCGCGTTTGTTGACGTGCAGGATCTTGCCGCTTTCCAGTTCGTGAACGAAAATGCAGTCATTCAGCGAGTCGAAAATCTCTCTGTAATTCGCTTCCGATGCACGCAATTGTTGTTCTTCGCGCGCCTTTTCCGTGATGTCTTGTACCATCGACATCGTGCCGTTGAAGCTGCCGTCTGGCGCAAGCAAAGGTGTGTTGAGCCAATTGCACCGAATCGTGCGCCCGTCTTTCGTGACGTTATCGGCTTCGCCGTTGACCGTCATATCGCCTTCTCTGAGACGCGGAAAGATTTTGTTTGTGACATAGTCAACCTTGTCGTGTGGAATTATGAGGTCTCTGGGATGCTTGCCGACCGCTTCTTCGGCTGTATAGCCGAAGATTTTGGCGGCAAACGGGTTCCAGTAGATGATGTTGAAGTCAACGTCTTGCAGTATGCAGGCGCATGGCATGCGTTCCATTTGCAATTGCAATCGCTCCATCAAAGCTCTCTCTTTTTCCTGAGACTCTCTTGCCTCTAGCTGAGCGCGTTTCCACTCAGTGATGTCTTGCGCCAAGCCGCAAGTGCGATTAAGTTGGTGACCGGATGAAGAGATTGGAAAAGTGCGAATCCACACCCAGGTCACATCGCCGTCCGGGCGCAATATGCGCACGTGTTCGTCAATGTTGTCGCCTGTGGCTGCCGACAATGCGCGAGTAACTTTCGCTTTGTCATCAGGGTGAATAGGATCGAGAAAGGCTAGTGGTTTTCTGTAAAGAGTATCTGCCGATTGTCCCCAAATGCGCTCATAGGCACGATTTACATAGAATAGTTTGCTCAGGTCTTGCGATGCGATCCAAAGCGCCGCGCCAAGGTTTTCAGCCAACTGGCGAAACATCAATTCTGAGCGTTTCAAATTGCTCTCGGCTAACGCTCGATCCGCTCTCGCTCCAGCTTCAGACAAGGCGCGTTCAACCGCGAAGTGAATGCGGCTGCGAGGTCCTTTCTGCACATAGTCGGTAACGCCGTGTTTGAGCGCTTCCATGCCGATTTCTTCGTCGAGAATTCCGGAGGTCAGAATGAACGGCACTTCCGGGCAGATTTCGTTTCTCAATCCTAAAGCGGAAATCCCGTCAAATCCAGGCAAGGCGTAGTCGGAAATAATAATCTGCGGCTCGAAGTCCATGAGCGCACGCAAGAAGTCGTTGCGATTGGTGACAGCAAGCAAAGTCGATGAGGCGTCGATCTTGTCCAGTTCGTTCTCGAGTGCAATCAAGTCTACTTGCTCGTCTTCCAGGACAAGGACGCGGATATGTTCGCCCACCATCGGCTTTTCGCGCGTCAGCGTGTGCGGCCTCTGCATGGTGCGCAAACGGCTGTATGCCAGTGCATTGTCTTGCTCTCTTTCGAGCTGGTCTTCAAAAGCTGTGAGCGCCGACTCTACTGCCTGAGACAACCCGGCCAGGCGGCCTTTCAAGACGAAATCATTGGCACCCTGCCGGATTGTTGCCGTAGCTGCATCTTCGCCAACCGGGTCGGAAACCACGATGAAAGGCAGCGCATTGTGAATCTTGCGCACGTGATGCAGTGCGTCATAGCAGTTAATGCCAGGCAAGGTGAACTTAGAGAGAACCAGATCAGGGACGAAATCTTCGAGGACCTGCTCGAACTGCATGCGGCTTGAAGCGACGCGCGCCATGAAGTCTATGCCGGCGCGGTTGAGTTCTTCCGTGATGCGATTCACATCATCGGGACTGTCTTCTAGTATAAGAATTCGCCAACGTTCATTCATGATTCTCGTCCGCCGCCGGGTCTGACTTTGGCGCCACGGTGGAGGTATCCGATGAATCCTGAGAGAACTGAGAGAACAAATCGATGCAGATGCTGTCGGTCAAACTAGTTAGAGAAACAGCAGGAAAGTTAGGCGCATTCAAGGTTAGCGGCGCGCCTGATTGGAGCGGAAACAGATACTGTATTTGGTGCTTACTGTTTGCAAATGTCATTTGCCAAACCAACCTTACAGTTTCTCGTCCAAGCGCCCGGCGCAATGACCAGACAGACGAAAGATATCTGAATGCATGGACTAGGGTTCCATGCATAGATTGTACCCGCTAAGGAGTTATACCTATTCCTCAGAGATAAGCTTTTATAAGCTATTTACCGCTGACGTTGCCGTGCCCGTTGCTGCCGCCGTTTGAGCCGTTCGACGCGTTCGAGCCATTGCCATTTGAAGGATTGAAGGCGGTGGGGTCCGTGCCTCTGTCGATTCTGGTTCCCAAAACAATACTGGTCACCGTTTTGCGGACTCCCGGGATTTTGCGGATTTGATCTAAAAATACGTCCAGAGACTCGGTGTCCCGAGTGCGCACCTTAAGCAAGAGGCTCTCTTCGCCGGCTACGGAATGCAGCTCTTCGACTTCCGCGAACGGCTCGAAGGACGCCGGAATATCCATGCAGGCAACGCCCTCTGTTGTGACGCGGACGAATGCCGTTAGCTTAGCTCCCAATAACTTAGGATTGAGTTTGATCGTATAAGACTGTATGACGCCGAGCTGCTCCAGCTTCTTTACGCGGGCATGGACTGAGGGCGCTGACAGATTCAATAGATCGGCCAGGTCTGAGTACTTTCTTTTGGCGTCTTCTTTGAGCGAGGCTAATAGCTTTAGGTCAATGTCGTCCATCTAAGTCACCGAAGGTGTGTTGAAAACTAACGCGGTTCGTATTTGCTTTATATTTTACCACGTTAGGTAAATTCCAGGAGGGGCTGGTGTACGATGAGGCAAGTTGGATTTGTTGCCTAAGTCCGTTAGTCGATTGGCTGGATTCGCTTAAGAGATTGGCTGGATTTAAGCAGCAAGAACCGGAGTGCTCCCAACTGGCGAGAATTGCAGAATACCGCTGGCGCTTCGGAAGGAAACCTCATAGAAAGGAGACGCATATGGCAGTCTCAAAACTGAAAATCGTACTAGCATTCTTCGGCATCTATTTGATCTGGGGCTCAACATACCTGGCCATAAAGATTGCCATCGATACTATGCCACCGTTCATGATGGCATCGGCGCGCTTCCTGACAGCAGGCTTGGGCTTCTTCGCCGTGCTGATGCTCCTCGGTCACGAACGCCCTAATAGAAAACATTGGGTTTCTGCTTTTGTAATAGGAACACTACTGCTTGCCGCGAGTAATGGCAGCGTCGTTCTTGCGACGAAATCAATTTCGACCGGCTACATTTCTTTGTTGATTGCGATGGTCCCTGTCTACGTTGCCATTCTCGAATGGCTGCAAAATCGCAAAGAGAAGATTGAAAGAACGAAAGTGTGCGGGCTAATCCTGGGCACTCTCGGCATTATTACTTTGATTGGACCGCAAAACCTTTTGGTTCCAAACGGCATCAATTGGTTTGGTATCGCAGTGGTGATGTTCGGCTCCCTGAGCTGGTCTGTCGGAACCATTTATTCTCGCAAGGTGGAAAAACCGAGTTCGCTCATGGTCGGCATCGCCATGCAAATGATTTGCGGCGGCGCAGTGCTGGGGCTTGTTTCACTCATTATGGGTGAACACTCTCAAATCGCAAATCTGCACGTATCGATGAACTCTGTTCTTGCAGTTGCTTACTTGATCGTGTTCGGCTCGATCGTCGGATACTCGTCTTACCTGTGGTTGCTCAATCATGTGAGCCCATCAAAAGTTTCAACTTACGCTTACGTCAATCCGATTGTCGCGATTTTCCTGGGCTGGGCTTTTGCAGGTGAAACAATCAACGCGCAAACAGTTGCCGCTGGGATGATCATTCTGGCTTCTGTCTGGCTGATTACAGCAGGCAAGAAGAAAGAAGAACCAGCGCCCGCTCTCTGCCGCGTGGTTGAACCTTCTTCCGGCAAGCAGGTATGTCAGACCATCGAACTCGCTTCAGCAGGCTCTAAGCGCTCTGCCTAAACCTCAAACGAATATACTCGACGAGAGACACCGCAAGTGGTGACTGGCTTCGGCCCTTCGCCACTTGCGGCTTTTTGGAAACAATTCTCGGCGTCCCAAAAAACTCTTCGGCTGCATGAAACTTCGCGCGAGCTCGCTTAAATTACTCCACCTTCATGCGAGCTATGCGCATTTATGGAAACTGCCACGGGCTGGCAAAGCCTTTGGTTGCAAAGAGGAAATTAAAGAAGCTGATATAGGCAATTGCTTATTTGTTTTGACAGGCTGGAGATATCTTTTATTTTCTCTTTTCGCTCTGAATCAAAAACCACTAAGCGCAGCCAGTACCGCATTTACATTTACTTTCTACCCGCCTTGGGCTGGTTGGAAGCAGACGCGGTCAGGTTCTTGCGCATAGGTCCAAGGGTCCAAATTTTCAAAGTTTCGGCAGAGCGGAAGGTTCAACCAAAATGTCGAGGAAACTCCCGATGAAATCGTCAAAAACTGTTTTCGTGGACTGCAATGACACAGTCATTTCAGTTCGGTATGCAAAGCGTGGCGAAGAAGCTCCCGAGGGCTTCCGCGCCTTCGAACGGGATGGCCAGTGGTATCACGTCAAGGCTCGTCCCAGCGCTGCGGCATTCCTCGAGGCACTCGCCGCCGAGGAATGCGACGTCGTCATCCTCACCGGTGGCCACAGTCGCATGCAGCATCTCATCCTCAACTTCGGCGGCTTGAGGCGTCAGTATGACGATCTCATCGGCGCAGACAACCGCGACGCAGTCGAGGTGCCGGAGAAGTGGGTGCTCGTCGATGACCTGCAGGGCGGCACGACCTCCTTCGAGGAGAAGCTGTCCATGCTCGGCATCAGCAAGAAGTCCCTGGGCGAAGCGAAGTACAAAGCGCTGGTCGAGCGGCACTGCATCCAGTGTGCGCCGTACAAGACCGGCGAGGACAGCGAACCCCTGACCGGGCTGCTGGACTCCGTGCGCGCCAAGCTCGCTGCACAGTAGCTCGCTGGGACTGATGTAACCGGCTGTCCAATTCGGGACAGCCGGTTGAATCTTGTCGCTCAGTTTCGCCTGAGCAACATTCGCTGTACTCACCTTTTCCCAGAGATCTCTATGAGTGGCATGGAGGCAGTTCAGCAGAACCAACAGCTGAGTCCGTTGAAGCGGTTCTACCAGGCTCAACGCACGATGAACAGGATGTGGCATGCGATGCGTTACGCTCGCCTCAACTTGCTTGAATTGAATGGCAGACAGTTTGTGTCTCGCCGTGACAGAGCAGAAGCGCACGAGCTCATCCGTTCGACTCGCGCGCTCTATCTCGAGGCTCAGGACGAGTTCTTCGCGTCGCATAAGGCGCTCATGGACATCATCTTCAGGTAGAGGAAACAGGGAGCGAATTGGAAGGTCGCTAGAAATAGCGGTCTTCCAATTCGTTTCTGTTTTGGCATGTCATCAACTAAAAATAGTAGTAGGTGTGGAGCATTTGTGTAATTCAACATGGTTTGAAGTCGCCACTTTATGGCAAGTTCTACAATGTGGTAAGCGTTGTGGGGACTAAGGTGTGACCGACGGTAATGATCAGCCTCCTAACGGAGCAGATAAGGCTTCGGAAGGAAGCAAAACTGGTGAGCCAGCTGGACTGAAAAGTCAGGATGTCACCGATTCTCGCAACGCAAGCACGCAAGACATGCAATCGGTTGAAAGTGCAAGAACAAATCAAAGTGACGGTTCATTATCCCGATATGCAGACCTTCCAATGGCTGCCGATACTCCCATCAAGACAAGCATTCAAATAGTCGCGTACCAGGATGGCCAAGAACAGATAATCGATAAGACCACAAGGTTGACGCCGAATGAGCGAGCAAAGGTTCAATACTCTCAAGAATCAGCTGCGTTGGAAGCTCCTGTGTTGCATGAACGTACAAGCGGTGGCGGGCAATCTGCGCCGAGCTCCGATTCGTCGATTCCGGTTCCAGCTCCAGTCTACAAGCCGCTCCCTGCGCTGCAGGCTCCGTCGCCGGTTGCACCTGAAAGTTTGAAATTTGTCCCCCAGCCTGTCGCGCCAGTCATTCGTAAATTGGAAGCACCATCGCCACTTTTGCCCAGCATAATTGAAAGCCGCTTGTCTGGCACCTCGACAGATGCTGCTGAAAAGATAATGGAGCGGGCAAGTGATGGAGTAAAACATGATTTGGAAGCCGCTAAGCGACGGCTAACTGAGAATGCTGAGCGAATGATTTCCAATCCAGACGAACTGGCACATTTCGAACAAGATATGGCGACTTTCGAGAAAGACTACCTTGCGCGAACCCACAAAGAGCCTGAATTGGCGGTGAGAGAAATCTTCCAGACGATGAACAATGTCTCAACGATTTTTGAAAATGAGTCGGCTCTCTTTCCTGACAATATTTTGAAAGGCAAGCAGTTGAGTCCGACGGATACATCTTTCCGGGTGCGTCTAGCTGAAGAAGTTTTGCATCATTGCGCAGAGCCGACGACCGTAGATCAAGGCTATCGCATCACGTGTCAGGTAGAGGCATTGCAAGTTCGCGAGTATTGGCGTGACCCTGCAGCGGTATCAAAACTGGTGGCAGGCGTTTTTCAAACTGGCGTGTGTCCGGGACGAAACGGCAAGCTCGATCTTGCCGCATTGACCAATCCCCGTGGCTCTACGCTTTTGCCTGATGAGGAAGCAACGAGGTATCCGCCCTATAAGGGGGATGCTGCCGCTATGCGAGGCTACGCGTCCAAACTCTTTGATGTTGCAGCGGTGAATATAGGCATGCAGTATGCGCTTCCTGGAGCGTCCTATACTGAAGGAGATTCGAGCAAAAGCTTTATCAAATATCCGGGAAACTCGGAAAGAATGCGGTTGGTCGACAGCAACCTTCCGGCTCTCAAAGCTGAACACCTGGCTGATATCAATGAAAAAATTATTGGTGAAAGAGAAGTCGGGTTTATTGTCATTGGTTGGCCTCTAAATGCAGCCAATGGAAGCTTCGACCAAAAGTATGATGCCGCACTAGAACTAGAAGAATCGCACGCGGCGTTTGTGAAAGTTCGAAATGGAAAAGAGCTTAGTGGCAAGCTTCTGGCTATGAAGGAGCTTGGTCAATGGCCGCCAATTTTGAGTTGCCGGTCAGATAGCGAACCACTTAGCACCTCCTGGCAGAAGGCGTTTGGTAACAGTAACTGGGGGCATGGTTTTCACTTCGTCAATCTGCCAACAATTTCCGATGATGGATCGCATTGCTCGATGGACAATACCTGGTCAAAGAAATCCGATTTGGAAAATGTTTCGGTTGAAGTTTTGGCTTCAAATACCGCAACTGTCAGAACAAAGCAAGATGCCACTTATTTGAATGACTTAGCTACTAATCAAAAGTGGATTGATGCGCCTAATGGCTTGGCTTTGGCGAAGAAAGATTGGTTCAGCAAATTGAGCGCGGACTCAGTGGCTCATCCTCAAACTGCAATGAAAGACTGGGTGAATTCGCATCCCAGCGATACTTATGCCAAACTGTGGTATCAGAATCATCCGCATGATAAAGACGGAAGCAAATTTCTCAAATGGATGCAAAATTTTTGCAATAGGTATCACAAATAGAAGCCGGAAAAGTCTATGAATCTCGATAATCCTGATGCCGACGTTCCAGTTCAAAAGACTGTTTACAGGCGTGTTTCTAAAGAACCCTGTATGTTTATTGCCGCCAGTGGAAAGAGCAAGGTGAAAGTCGTGGATGATCGTGTTTGGTGTCAGAAAATTCCATATCCTATTCCAGCAATCATCTCATTTAGCCTGCCGCGCGGCTGGGAGGAAACTCAAAAACCATTGGGCGCTGTGCCTGGACAGCATGGTCATCAGTATCACCCGAAAGACAATAGGAGAGTGCTTTTGCGCTTTTTTTGCTCAGGCACAAGAGGTTTGGAGTCCGAACGCAGTTTGATGCGCAGCGTGCTTTATGAGGAAGGTCATCTGCCGGCTGTGGACGACACCGTGCTTAAGGGGCTTGTATGGCAGGCCTTAGATAGTCGTGTGCTCTCGATCTCTTCGACAAAAGTAATTGACTGGAACGGGCGCAAAGTAATCGAATGCGAGTTTATTGCCGATGCTGGGGAAGAAGTAGAGTTTGATAATACCAATGTGAAAGAGCTCAAAGGGTGGGCACTAATCTATGACAATTCAGATTCGCTTGATCCGAAAGGTGGCGGTCCGTTGCCCGCATGCGTTGAGTTTGTAGCGCAAGATTCCGACTTTATGACGCATTTGCAGACAGTGCGCTTTGCAGCAAAAACTATTCTGTGGAACAAAGACTGGCCTCCGAAAAAGTGAAGGCGCGCTCTTCTGGCTGTTCATCAGGCTTTCGCTTTGAAACTGCTTGATACTATATCAGGTAAGAGAAACTTTTCCAAAAACAAGACCGGCGGAAATCGCGGTCTTGAAAGAAGGAGGGATGGCGGACAGCGAGGTTATCCAACGCTTGTTGAAGTCCTCACTGTCCGCTTTTCGCTCACTGCTTTTTTGTTGACGCTCTGGCAAATTCACTTCCTTCTCAGTCAGCCACTCAGAACACGCGCTCGTAACCGGCTTGGGAAGCCAGTCGACGAGTGCAGTGCAGGTCGGGATCGAGAGAGAAGGTGAGCGTCTCTTCGACAGCGCTCTTGCCGAACCAGATGTACTTCTTCTCGCTGCGCTTGGCAGTGACAGTTTCGCCGCGGCTCAGCGAGACGAGGATGACCTCTTCTTCGCCTTGCAGCGCCTTGTAGTTCTGGTGTCCGCGCTCGACGACTGCAAAGCCGTTAGGCACGTCGAAGGCGACGGCGCCGTACTGACCGCTGCTGACGTCAATCAGCAGGAGGACGTTGTGGTCGTCGGGGTCAGCCGGAATCAGCTCCATATCGCCGGAGCGATTGATGTGCACTGCAGCGCGATTGATACGCATCTGCAAGCCGCGGTCATCGGCAGCTTCGACCGCATCGGACGTTACAAGCGCCGCCGAAACCGGCACGCGCTTGTCGCCGACCTGAACGTAATACTTGTCTTCATCGAGCCGGGCGATGATGCCCAGCTGCGGTTTTGGATAGGCGTCAAAGACGACTTCCACGGCGTAGGGACCATGCATCGACGCGTGGGTCGTGATGATTCCTCGCCTTGCGATGATCGAATAACAGATCATAGTGAGGCCCTCTTGTTGAGGTTTGGCGCTTGCCAGCGGGTTTGGACCGCTTCAAGCACGGGAAAGTGAACGCGATGCGTCCGACTTTTGACAGCATCTGCGCAACCGGACACCTTCATCGCTGAAGATGTCCGGCGCGCACGCACAAACCGAACCGCCCTTGCGGGTAGGCTCGGCGGATGCGAAGAAACGAACAATCGAGTTTGCACTTTACTGCAAACCAGTTGGCCGTTCCCGTGCTGTTGCCGTCAGTTCGCTACATGAACAACCCGGCTAGAGCCGCAGTCAGCCAGCTTGCCAGCGTCGCTGCGATCAGTGCCTTGAAGCCCATGCGCGCGATGTCGCCCTTGCGTTCGGGAGCCATCGCGGTGAGACCGCCGATGTTGATGGCGATGGATGCCAGGTTCGCGAAGCCGCAGAGCGCGACCGTCGTGATCATCAGCGTACGCGCAGACAGCGCCTCGGCGCCCTTCTGCATGGCAGTGAGGTCGACGTAAGCGATGAACTCGTTGAGGATGGTCTTCGTGCCGAGCAAGGGACCGACGCGGACTGCTTCGTCCCACGGGATGCCGAGGATATAGGCGACCGGCGTGAATGCCCAGCCGACCATTTCCTGCAGCGTCCAGGGCGAGCCCAGACCGACGAGGATCTTGTTGAACAGAACAACCGCAGCGATGAAGGCAATCAGCATCACCATCACGTTTTTGGCAACGTCATAGCCCTGGCGAGCGCCATCTGCCAGTGCGTCGATGAAGTTCACCGACGTGCGCTCGTCTGCCAACTCCACTTCGCGCGTGAGCGCGCTGGGGTCCGTTTCCGGAACCATGATCTTCGCGATGACGAGCGCCGAAGGCGCAGTCATGAACGAAGCCATGAGCAGGTAGGTCGGGTCGACGCCCAGGCTGACGTAGGCGACAAGCGCCGAGCCGGAGATGGTCGCCATGGCGCAAGCCATGATGCCCAAGAGCTCGGATTGAGTCACCGTTTTGATATACCGTGAGATGAGCAGCTGCGATTCCACCTGACCGAGAAAGACCTCGGCGCCGGCGGAAAGTGCTTCTGCACCGCTGATGCGCATCGATTTGCGCAGCGCCCAACCGAGCCCCTTCACGATCTTCTGCAGGATGCCGAAGTGGTAGAGCAGGTTGGTGAGCGCGCCCACGAAGATAATGGAACCACCGATGACGAGCGCGAAGATGAACTTCGACTTCGCGAGTTCTTCACCGGCAACGAATGCGACACCATCTTTGGCGGAATCCAGAAGGCTCTGGACGCCGTTTCCGAGGGAGTCGAAGATGCCTCTGACGAAGGGCACCTTCAAGATCAGGAAGGCGAAGACGACCTGGATGGCGATGCCGGTCACGACCAGACGCCAGTTGATGTGGCGACGGTTGTTCGACAGCAGCACGCACAGACCCAGGATGAGTCCGATGCCTAGTAATCCAATCAGTTTCTCCATACGTAGACTCCTAGAGGGAGTTTTGAGCTCCCGTGGTTACATACGCCCGTGACTTTCGCAGTGCATTTGCGCTGCCATTGAGTCCGGACGCCGTTGTGAGAACAGAGACGCGAACCATTTCGCATCCCCGGAACTGTTCACCAAGCAGACAAGCAACCGTCCCTTCACTCCTGAAGTGAAGAACAAACACTGAAATGAACGTGTATTAGGCGTTCAGGGTTGTTGGAACAGTGGGTACTTGTGTGCAGAGAGTGGAAACAATAAATTCACCTTGAGCAGAGAAAGGCCCCTGGAAGCAAGCCTTATAACCAGTTGTCTGCTAAGTTCTTGGACGCAATAACTCGTCAAATGCTTATTAAATGGGCGACCTGAACCACGCTTAATTGGCGGTTAATTGCTAGCGCGCTGCCGCTAGGAGGTCTTGGCATCATTCGATAGCCCCGCGAACCTGCTAGCCTGGCGCCTTAAGCGGCTTTCAGGTTGTTGTCTTCTCTTGCCCCAAAAATCGCGCGGGTTGGGTAGAATTTGTACACGTTTAGTTCACCCAAAAAAGACAAGTTGCAAGAGAGATGTTTTGCTTTTGGCCGGGAACATCTATTTTGCGCGAGTGATGAACTGGCGTGTAATCTATTGGATACAGCCTATTCGAGGTTTCCGATGCCTGAGGCGAAGGCACCAGTTTCGAAAAACGAAAACCGCAAGGTGCTCCGTTTTCCTGCGGAGACTTCTTTCGGTCACCTTTACACGACTGACGAGCGAGGCGCAGAGGAGTTTTTCGCTGAGGCGGCCGGTGATGTTTCTGTACCTGCTGAAAAGGTTTTGGATTTGATGGTCAGCTGGACGGCCTCGGAAGATTTACGTCCACTAAAACAGCTCGCAGCTGACGATTTGCGTTCACTCAATTTCACCTGCACGCGAGTCAAGCAAACTGATTTGAACAACATATGCGGACTGACCGGCTTGAAACGGCTTCTCTTGGGCGGCACAGATATTGGCGATGAAGCGCTGCGGCATGTTGCCGAACTTTCCGATTTGGAAGAACTCGACCTTGGACATACCGAGGTGACGGACTTCGGGCTGCGCTATTTGCAAGGACTGCGGAATCTCAAAGTCTTGAAGTTGGCCGGAACCGCTGTCACCAAAAGTGGTATCAAAGTGATTGTCGGTATGAAGTCACTCGAAGTTTTGCATTTTGATGAAACTCGAGTAAATGACGATGCTCTCAAAGAATTGAAAGGGCTTTCCACACTGAAGGAATTGCGTCTGGACGGATGCCCGTTCGAAGGCAAAGCTTTTGAGTCTTTAGTAGGCTTGCCGATCAAGAACTTGCATCTGGAAGACACCAGAGTCAACGACAAAACAGCTGCGAGCTTGAGTAAATTTCCCCTTCTAGAGAGACTTTGTCTTTCCAACACTAAAGTGGCCGGCAAAGACATGAAGTGGCTCGAATCTTTGAAGAAATTGGAAATGCTGTGTATATGCCGCTTGCCACTATCGGCTCCGGGTTTGGAATCGATCGGCAAACTGCCCTCTATCGATAGCCTCTGGATGGCAGACACTGGAGTTCAAGATGAGTTTCTCAAAGGATTGGAGCCACTTCACAGGCTTGAGCTCCTTTCTCTCAATGATACGAAAGTGGGTGATTATGGTGTTCTTTCCCTCGAAAAACTGCTTGGATTGAAAGCTCTTTGGCTGGTGGAAACCCGCGTTACTGACGCGGCAATACCTTCATTGAGGCGCTTGAGAAAGCTGGTTCGTCTCAATCTGTATCACACCAAGATTACCGATGCCGCAGTCGAGTTGCTTGCCGACATGGACAATCTTGCCGAGTTGAATTTGGCTTGCACAAAAGTCAGCGATAAAGGTCTGGATGTCCTCAGAAAGGCGCTTCCTTACTGCCGTTTGATTACAACTCCATTTGCTTAGATTGAAGCTTTCTCAGTCGCCTACGCGCCGGCGAATTCCATTCCAAATTCCTTTCGCCTTATCTTTTATCTTATCGTCGATGCCTTCTTCCTCTTTTCGTGGTGCCGGACGGCGCACGGCTACTGGTGGAGAGATTTTGTATGTTTCGATATCGGCCTTATTTGCCCAATCTTTTCCGCGTCCTAATTGTGGTCCGAAGTCTCTTGCTGCTATCTGCAAGTTACGCAGTTCGTTGGTTGTGAGCGAAGTGGCGTGGTCTCTTCTGTAATTGAGGATTTCGTCTCTTGTGATTTTTCCATCTCGGGAGTGTGCCCGATTTGATCCGTCGATTGCATCGAAGTTTGCGACCAGTGTGCCAGCTATTTCCGCGCGTTCTCTAGTCGCTCTTATGCCGGCTTGCGTTTCGCGAACGGTTTGAGTAACCCCTTGCGTGACCTGGTCTTTGACTTGGTCTTTCACCTGGTCGGCGCTTCGTTCGACGATCGATGCGGGATTGCGCCGCTGTTGCGCGAGATGGTTGAGTTCCAAATGCCATTGAGGCGATGTATTTATTGCTTCGTCAGGCTGGGGGCGAAAGGCAAAACTTTCGTAGGTATTCATTTTTTGTGCCCTCTTGATGGCTTAACAGGGTGAGCAACCAGCCTCGGGTTGGAGAAAAATCCAAAAGTGCTTTCGCCCAGCCTAGGTTTCCTACTGCCAAAATAAGCAAAATGCTGGCGCAAGTTGTTACCAAAGAGTTATCGCGCGCCAGAGATATGCGCTTTAACGCCGACTCTGTGCTTTTACTCTTTCAAGAGTGTAGTAAGCATTCAGCAGAGTTTGATCGGGATCGCCGATCTGATATAGAGTCCACTCGCCACGTTTGTCGATAAGTTTTCTGATCGGCGCGTGACTGAGGAAATCAGCGTATTCGCTCTTGGCTATAACATAATGATCGCCTTTGTATGCAGTAGTTGCCGCTAAGTCGAAGAAAGTGCGAATTCGAGGAATTTCTTTGTGTGCATAAAACGGTGCCGAGGGAGAAGTGTCGCCAACTTGGCTCAGCGTGCCTTTCTTTGACATGCCGGACTGCAAGATATTTGCGTAATCCAATTGATGGAGTTCGTAAAATTCGACAAAAACAAAGGGAATGAGAATTGCAGTAACAAGCACGCAAACTGTGATCATCTGAGAAAGCGCAAACGCTCTGTGCTTGCTTAGCGCCGCGACAATAAACGCCAATGATGTGCCGATATAGGCAATCATTAGACCTTGAGCAAGCAAAAGTGCAGAACCCGTAGCTTCTATGGATTTTGGAAACACAAAGATTGCTGTGATTGAGGCGACTGCTGCGGTTGCTCCGCCAATCATTGTTGCGAGGCGTTGTTTTGCACGCAAGGCTTCATTGACGCCTGCTGTAAGTATGAGACAGAGACTGGGAACCAGTGGCAGAATGTATGTAGGCAGCTTGCCCTTTAACAGTGAAAAACCGCCCAGAATAGTGATGCAGAAAGCGCCACAAAAGAGCAAAAACTTGATGCGCAGCGAGCCGCAGTGCCGTTTTTGCCACCATTTGCGCACGACTGGAACTGAGGCTGGCGCCAAAGCCGTGAAGGGAAAAACAGCAAGCGCGAGCAGCGGAAGGTAGAACCAGAAAGGCTGTTCGTGGTTAAGCACTAAGGTTCCGCTGGCTCTCTGCACATTTTGTACGATGAAAAAGTCGTACAAAACTCGCCCGTTGCTTACGATACCGGCGACGATGAACCAAGGCGCAGCTATTGCTAGAACCAGCAGCAGCCCTTTGGATACATTCATTTCTTTGAATTGAGTGATTAACTCTCGAACAGAGACATTTGGAGTAGTGGCGAGAAAATAGAGCGAAAAAACTCCGATCACGATCAGTATTGAAATGGGACCTTTTGTCAAAAATGCCAGCCCCAGCGCGCCCCAACCTACCCACGTTTCGCGACGGTTATTTGTCACCAGTCCTGAAAACAGCGAAAACAAGCCAAGATTTACGAAGAGAGCTAAAGGCATATCTGTGAGTGAAACGCGCCCGAGAATTTGGAAAAGATAGCTGGAAAGCAGCATGAGGGCAGCGTAAAAGGCAGTCTTTCGCCCAAGAAATCGACTTGAGAATATAAAAGTAGTAATGCAGAGCGCAATTGCGCAAAGAGCGGCAGGCAGCCGTGAGGTGTATTCACTGACGCCAAAGAGAGCATATGAAAGCGCCACCAACCAATGATTCAGAATTGGTTTGTCGTTCCATGCCTGGTAATTGAGCGTAGGCGCAACGAAGTTGCCGGACTCCAGCATCTCACGAGCTGTTTCGGCGAAAAACCCATCGCTGGGATCGATGATTTTGGTGATTCCCAGGGTCGGCAAAAAGATGAGCAGACCGAGACACAATAAGATGGCTGAAAGAAGTGCGCGCTGCCGACTATCTTGCTGTTTTTCAGGACGCTTCATGCGAGTATTTCTGCGCGGTAGCTTACGGATCCGACGGACTTCGAAGATCGTAGTTTAATCACTTCGAAAGTGGGTGAAGGAAATCGCACCTTCTGTACGCCTAAAAGCTTGAAGGGTTTCTGAATGGCTACAATTGCCGTCTTTAAGTGATTGTCCTCCATTTTTTTAATGAGACATGGCAAGAGCGAACTGAGCTGATTTCTCTGCTCGAGCCGGAAAGGGAACTTACTAAGACCTATCCAGTCCAGATCCATGAACTAGAGGATTGAAACACCGGAGGTCCCAAAAATGCTTTATACACTCATCACCATCTTACTTGCGGTCTGGCTGATTGGCTTGCTGAGCCATGTTGGCGGCAGCTTTATTCATGGATTACTCGTTCTTTGCGGAATCTTGTTTATCTTCCAAATGGCTACCGGCCGCGATGTCGCGTAGATGTCGCTTGGAATGAACCGTGGGGGCGCATTGCATGCGCCCACTTTTTTTCAGCTCGGGAAAGACTGCTGCTACTGAAAAATTCTGGGCGCCTGCAATGCGCCCCTACACTGATTTTTGGCGACCTTGCAGAGTTGACGCAAGGTCGCTTATTTTTTGGAAACATATTTCGCCCTAGATTAGTTACTAAAAACTTGATCTGGAAAAGCCCTTGTTTATTGGGCATTACTTCTTGATGCGAGTTTTCATAGGTAAAGGCAAAGAAAAATGTCGGGCGTTAAAGAATAAATTTGGCTAAGAGATCTAAATTCTCAGGCAGTAAAACATTCAAAACACTATCTAGTTGCTTGCCCTAGGCACTTCTTCGCGCGTAGGGTCGAATTCTATCTCTTCAAGATTTCCTTAGCCGATACGAGTCACTGAAACTGTAATTCCATAGCACGTTCCACCGGAAATACGCGCCTTCTTGCGAAGTGCGTGTGCGGCCGCTTGTTCGTGATTGGTCTGTGCAGTTTGTGTCTCGGGGATCGGCATTTCGCACCCTCCGCCAAAAAGCGGGGGCGCATGTCCGTTCGGCCTTCGGCCGGACCAGTGAAACACAAGGAATACACGCAATGACCACCAAAGAAGCTCTCAAGCAACTCAAGACTTTCGTCGCCCGTCTCGTCTCCGACCGCGTCTCCAATCCCAAGGACTGGAACGAGTGGAAGCGCATTCCGGCGAACGAAAAGTTCATGGCAAAGTGCCTCGGCTACAAGCGGGAAACGGGAATGCCTTCCGTGACCAGCTTGATTCGCCCGTTCTTCCACCGTGAGCTGCCGCTTGTCGGGCTCAACTACACCGAAGTCGCTCACGTCACGCTGCATGCTTTCGAGCACGGCTGGACGCCGGCGATTCGTCTCTGCCGCGGCGTCGTTTTCGATCGTCGTGGTACGCTCGTTGCCTTCCCCTTCCCCAAATTCTTCAACGTCGGCGAGCACGCCGAAACCAAGGACCTGCCCAAGGGTCCGTTCGAAGTGATGGTGAAGGAAGATGGGCATCTTGCCATTATCTTCCACTATCGCGGTCAGGTGATTGCCACCACCCGCGGTTCGTTCGAAAGCCGGTCTGCGAAGATCGCCAACGAGATCCTGGCTGAAAAGCAGGGTGAGTGGGCGGATTCGTTCCCCACGGGCATGACCGTCCTTGCCGAGTTCATCCATCCCGAGACGCACGTCATCCTCGACTACGCCGGGAAGGTGGAATTCTGTCTGCTGGCTGCCTACAGCAAGCGGACGCTCAAGGACCTCGATTATGGCGACCTGACGAAACTCGGCGAGCAGCTCGGTCTGCGCGTCGTGGAGCGTTGGCAGTGCTCCTCGATCGACGAGCTCAAGGCTTTCGTCAAGCGTCCGGAATTCGAGAACAAGGAAGGCTTCGTCGTGCGCTGGCCTGACCGTCGGGTCAAGTACAAGTGCGCTGGATACATCGGCAAGATGATCCAGGAGAAGCTCAATCCGCGTTACATCATGCTCCGCGTGCTGGAAGGCAAGCTGGAAGAGAAGTTCGCCGACCTGCCTTTCGAGGTCAAGGATGACGCCGACAAGATCGTCGCCACCCTCATGGCGGTCACCGACAAGCCGACCAAGAAGGAGCAGCTCGCCTATCTCTACGGGCTGGTTCCCGCGGAGGACTGCACGCAGTACCACAAGACTGTGTGTCAGAAATTCCGCAAGCATCTGGAGTCGAGCGGCCAAATCAAGGCCGCTTGATTCCTCGCTTTGCAGGGAGCCCAGGCGACCCTGCCGGACGACGCTGGTCGTCCAAATGAATCGTCAAAGGAAGGCGCGCAAGCGCCTTTCTCATCTTCGGTACGGGCTCGCACGCAAGTGCTCCCTAGCCGGACCGCTCGCGGTCCTAGAAGGAGAAAGTCAATGAGCAAATCTGCAACTGCGGATGCTATCCGCGATGCTCTCGTCAAGACGTCGGGTGACCTGAAGGCGCAGCTCGCCCTTCTGGAAGCCTGCATTCAAACCAACCGGCTGCCCTGGGCGCAAGAGACTCTGGCGGAAATCGCCAAGCTCGCGGCCGGCGGCAATCCGCTTGCGCAAGCCGTTGTCGCCGGCAAGGCGGGCGGTGAGTTCGACAACGAATCGGGCGAAGTGAAGAAGCCCGGCGGTCGTCGTCCCTGGGTGCCTGCGTCTCCGGCGCAGGTCAAGGAAGTCGTGATGAAGATGATCGGCGAGCGTCCGCTCGTCACGTACGAGGGTAACCTCGTCGTGGTCACCTTCAACGGCTACTTGCTCACCGAGCAGAAGGCGACTCGCATTCTCGATTCCCTGGTCGAACTGGTGAAGCGCGCTCACATCGTGCTTTTCCAGGAGACCAACATCGATGCGCTCAAGGTGATCGCGAAAGCAGCTGGCTACGGCGTCTGCGCCAGCCACCGCAACAATCGCGAGCAGGCTTGCGGCATGCTTCTGCATCCGCGCCTGGAATACCTGGGCAAGAAGGCGGTCTACCACGACTACCTGCTCGAGGTGCCTGGTCATCCCGAGTTCAAGTACACGCTGCGTCCTGCCATTCAGCAGCGCGTACTCGACACGTTCACCGGCGAGGTCTACGACTTCGTCAACGTGCACACCAAGTCCAACGTCGGTGGCCCGGATGCCACTCGCCCCATTCGCAAGTTCTCGAACGAGCAGATGGTCGCGGAGTTTGCGCGCCAGGCCGAGAAGTCGCCGTATCAGCGTCGCAAGGCGCCGACTGCGGGGCAGGCGAAGTCCGAGACTGCCACCGAAGGCGGTGCTCCGAAGAAGACTCGTCCGGCGGTCGATTACTCTGCTGCTGATCTTCCGACCACGAAGATCATCATGGGCGGCGACTTCAATGCTGCTCTCGAGAAGCCTTCGACCACCGAGACGCAGCCGTTCTACGATGCGGGCTTCAAGCTGGAGCCCGTCGTCGAGGGGCGCCCGTCCTACCAGTTCCGCAACGAAAGCGGGCAGTTCGACGGCTTCTTCACCAAGGGCATGGATGGGCGCACGGTCGTATGCTGGATCCCGGCATTCCCGACCCAGAAGCGCGACCTGCTCTTCTGGACGAAGGACTTCAGCGACCACCTGCCGGTCTTCATGGAAGTCATCGCGCCGACCGAGTCGGCCGCTGCTCCCGTCGCCGACGGCAAGTAATCGCCAATTACTACAGCGCAGTGCCAGGCGTCGTCTCGTTCAGCATCGCCGAAAGGAGATGCTTTCTGAGCGGCGTCCGGCTCCTGTTGCGAATTTCCTCCTTTTCGATCGTCCGAGTCAGGAGAACCAAAAATGAGACAAAAGTCCATCGAACGACTGGTTCTTGGAGGAGGCAACCGCCAGAGCGCTTCCGGTAAGAAGACACGGGTGAGGAATTTGTATGCGCGGCTGGTTCGCTCGCGCAACAAGACTCCCGTAATTCTCGCCGAGGAGCGCGACAGACGCGTCACCATGGTCATGGGGCCGAGCGGCGTCGAGCGCTTGCTTGGGAAAAACGGCTTCGACATGCTCATCGAGCTCGGTCACACGGCCGAATACATCGAGCATGAAGTCGACGCCGGCACCAAGTTCAGCCTCGTCGTCTTCCGCCGTCAGAAAGGCATGCGGTCAGCCACCTGGAATGGTGTGCTGTCTGCAGTGTGCGAGCATTATCCGGAAGTGAAACATCTGGTTGAAGCTGCCGCTGCCGAACTGAAGCGCACATCATTTGCAGACTGGCAGAAACAAGCCGGTTTCAAATTCGCCGATGTGCATGCGGAAGGTCGCAAAGATCCCCGCTTCATGACTGTGGCGCGACTGCTGGAAAGCAAGGGCGACGCTCTTGCTGTGCGCCGTTTCCTCTATCACACTGTTCGGCTCACCGAGCTGTTTTCCGGCGACGGTTTCACCCGGCGTCACGACGGCAAGCGTGGTGTGCGCGAATATGTGTTGGAGAACAAAGTGCTCGTCAGTCTTGGCGAGCGCGTGATTGTCGACCTCGACGTTCACGTGCCGGAATAATCCGGCTATCAAAGTTTCGAGTCTAGGCGGGGAGTCGGGCGTTGCCAGTGATCTGGTGCGCTCGGCTCCCTGCTGTTTCACCGCCAACAACTGATTGGAACAAACTATGCTGTTTAAGGTCGATACTCTCTTCGGTCACGTCATCGAAGAAACTGATCGTGGCGTCGTTTATCAAGCCGATGGAGCGCTTGTGGACGGAGCCAATCTGCGCCCATGCGTCGGATGCAACGCGAAGTGCTCGCCTGGCGAGCAAGACCCGTGCATCGCCAATCTGCCCGGTACGCTCAATGCGTGCTGCGGTCACGGTCTCGAACTCACGCCTGTGTCTAAACGGACAACGGGTTACGTGGCGCTCGAAGACGGCCGTACTTTCCGCTTCTCCGGCGAGGTCGGAGGGGCTCGCATTCGTGAGGTCGTCGACGCTGTCTTGCGCGGAGAACCACTTCCCGACGGCTTTGTCTTCGATGAAGACAAGGCATGGTGGGCGGGGCTCAGCGAAAATCAACGCCGTTACGTCCACGAAAACACCACCGCCGGACTTGCACGCGTGGTCACCGCCGTGAAAAACGGCGAGCCGCCTTCCGCTGCATTCCTTGCCGGCGAGGCTCCTTGGTGGGACGGACTCACCGATGAGCAGAAAGAACAGGTCTGGGCTCGCCTCGGCGACATGATGAAAGACCTGGTGCGAGAAGCGCTGGAAAAGGCGTAAGCCTTCCAGACTTCCATCTTCACCCGTAATAGCAACAGAGATTTCTTGGAGGAAATCTGCATGATGCAACAAATCCTCAAGTTCTACCGCCAAGGCGAAGTGCCTTACGGCATCTTCTCCAACTTCCCCATGCGCGACATTGTCATCGATGGGCGCACCTGGCGGTCGAGCGAAATCTACTTCCAAGCGAAGAAGTTCGAAGGCACCGAGCACGAAGACCTGATCGCAGCCGCTGCCGATTCTCAGACCGCCGCCGACATGGGTCGCGAACGCACCCGTCCGCTGCGTGCCGACTGGGATCAGCCGCTGCCGACCGAGACGGGCGAGTGGGCGGAAAACCACATGCTGCGCCTGCTCTGGGCTCGGCACGTCGGGCAGGATCGCCCGATGCTGGTCAAAGACTACATCATGTTCGTCGCCGTGCGTGCCAAATTCACGCAGCACGAAGACTATCGCGAAGTGCTCGTCGGCACCAAGGATGCGTTCATCGTCGAGCACACGAAGAACGACAAGTACTGGGCGGATGGCGGTGACCTCACCGGCGTCAACATGCTCGGCAAGTTGCTCATGATCGTGCGCGACATGATCGCCGGCGAGATTCGCAGCGGTCTCAACCGCCACGAAATGTTCGGCGGAGTCGAACCTGCTTACTTCGAGTTCTATCTCGTCAAGCCCGAAGAGGCTGCCGAGTCGATCAAGAAGCGCCTCCTCACCGAGAAGACGCAGATGGGCGAGTGGGCGAATCAGTTCCGCGTGCTCTTCTTCGTCGATGTCGACACCGACGAAGAGCTCGGCGGCATGCCTTACGACATGGGCCTCACGCCGCGCGCAGTCTGCTTCGACGTCAACATGGCGGACATCGAAAAGACGTTCGCCCGCATCGATGCCGCTTGCGCATCCGTCGGTCCGCACGCTAAGCGTGTGCTGCGTTTCGCCACCGGCCGCTTCGGACCGGACGAATACGACGGCATGTCCAAGCACTCCTTCTTCACGAAACGCATGTTCTATCGCGTTGCCGGCACCTGGATCCTCTTCAAGAACATCCAGCGTCGCGCCGGCCGCAAGCGTGCCTACTGGCAGCGGTGGGCTGAGCGCTACGACAAGCAAGACAACTGAGACCTGATTTCATCGTGGAGTCGGCTCGGAAGTCTGCAACCTCCAGCAGGAGCCTTCCGCAAGGGAGGAAATTCCATGTTCGCAATCAAGAAGCTTTTGTTCGGCTCGCTGGCAATGGTCAGCTATTTCCTGATGTTCCTTGTGATCATCAGGTTCTTCGACGTGATGAATGTCGCCAATGGAGCACTCATGCTCGGCATGTGGCTGCTCACGCTTGTCTTGCTGTATCTGGCTGACCATCAGCCTGGTCGCAAGCCCACCGGCTCAGTCACCGCATAAGCTCGAACAACGGATGGCTTAAACGGCTGTCTGGCAGATGACGGGAAAAAAGCCCACGACGCAAAATTGTCGTGGGCTTTTGCCCGTCTCTCTGTTTTTGACGCTTATACTAAACCATGTAGCAATCTGCACGGCACTGCCACGCAGCGCGCATAGCATCAGGGGATGGCGAAAATTTTGATAGTCGAGGACGACTGCGATACTGCTGCAGTCATGAAAGAGTGGTTCAGTGTGCACAAGCACTCAGCCGATGTGTTTCTCAATGCAGCCGGGCGCTGCCTTGGTTGGCAACGCATGAGTGCGATGTGATTGTGCTGGATTTGGAACTGCCTGATGGTGATGGCAGCAAGGTCGTTCGAGAGCTGCGAAGCCGGCAAAATGCAACGCCGATCTTGGTTGCGTCTAGTAGCAGTTCGTTCGACGCTAAGCCGTTGTGTCTCAAGATTGGCGCGGACGATTATTTGGAGAAACCTTTTCACTTCAAAGAACTTTGACCCGGGTTCAGCTATTGATTGGAAAACATCAACAATTCGGCTCTGCGTAGGAATCTTTCGAACGTAACGGCGCTACTCGTTATGTTTGTTTACTTGTACGCTAAACCTCGGCCGTGCTACGAGAAAGTATCTGCATTTTGATCCAACCCGATCTCACCCCCACCTTCGAAGACCATTTATACCGGAGCTTTTACTAGCACTCCAGAGCAGCCCCAGCTGCTGAGTTGCATCCGGTGTTTGGATTTCGCAGTCGGGGATAAACAGCAAAAATTGCTCATCGTCAGTTGGAAATGTCAAAAGCGGAGCATCCAATTCGTACCAACTAGCGCAGCCTTCGCAAGCTTTTGCGGAGATGCATCATTCACGGAGACAACACATGCCACACTCGATAGAGTTGGTACCTTTCGACCCGTACAAACCTTCGACGGTCGACTTGGGCATAGACGACGAGATCATTGGCGTGGACACCAAGATCTTCAACCAGGCCCGGCAGCCGTACCTGATCGTTCGGCGTGCCAAGCCGTTAACCGCTGACGACGAAGTAATCATCTGGACTGTTGCTGCTCACAAGTTGAGCGAAACTGAGCCGCCTAAAGCGCTTCAGCTGACTGACAAAGGTCTGCTGTTTCTCTTCCAGCGCATTAGCGATTCCGGTGCTCGCACAGGCAACTATGGCAGCTTCCTGGCTTGGCTGGTTGCCGTCGACTGCTCGGGCAGGCGCAAGCCGGTGACTTTCACTCAGGTTGAAAACGGCAATTCGCCGTTCAATTTCGACCAGTACATCGGCACTTTCGGCAATATGGAGAACTTGTTCAACGTCTTTGCCGAGCGGCAGAACTAAAGTGATTCGATGACTTCACGACCAAGATTTGCTCTGCAACTGGTCTTCGGGGATGGGGCACATGCATAGCTCCATCCCGGTGGAGAAATGAACTCTTTGTTTTTTGATCTCTTTGTTTCAAATACGAATAGATGTAGTAGGGTGCGTGAAAAAAGTTTTCCAGCTGGAAATTCGGGTAAAACTAGCATTTCCAGCGCATTCTCCCGGATCATTGTGAGCCGGAAAAACGCGCTGGAAAGTAGCCAAGTCTTTTTGTCGCTCTGCAGAGTTGCCGTTAGGCCCGCAGTGCCACAAAAAATCTCAGTGACGTCAGTTTCATTCGACGGCGATCGGGCTGTCCACAAAGAGTGCATGCAGCCCAGCCCCAGAATTAGACCTGCGATGACGGCGAACCATGGAGAGCTAAGGATTGCTTCCATTGGATTTCCTTTCTTGATTTTGATCCTGTTTTCGTTTGATGTTTCTCTGGAAACCGGTGCCGTAAAGCACCGGTCTCCGAGAACGACAGCGTCACGATGCCTGTGCTGTTGGTTTGACAAGCTTTCGCCTTCAGTGAAGACAACACCGGCAAAAGAGAGAGGAAAGCCACGCATGCGTAACTTGCCTTTCCCTTCGCAGTACCGGTGCACGGATAGAACTGGTGCTTACTTTGAGAAGGTGCTTCAGAAGAGAGTGGAACGAGATTCGATCGAATGACAGACGGCGTCTCAATTCACTTGGAAGCTGACCAGCACGGTTCCGGCTGGCACACGAAAAACGCGCCTGGTGATGTGCTTGTCCTGGGATTGCGCGATGGCCCATGCATTGCGCTTAGAGTTGGGATCGCGCTGGCGCTCGTAGATGGTCAACGTTCCTTCGTTCTTCAGCGAGGGGTCTTCCATGATACGGGTGGTTTCGTCTGCTTCCAGTTGCGACGGGCTGACGCTACCGTCGGCATGCCGAACGTAGAACTGATAGACCTTGTGCTGCATGACGCTACCGGTTCCGAAAAGGAAGGTGCCGGCCGTTGCTTCCTGGCTGCGCATTGCAGCGAGGTTGATTGTTCCGATTGCTATTTCTTGCAACGGAATGCTTTCCCGTACGAACTTGCCGGCAACGAAACTACTCACGAAGAGCCCGATGATGCCACCGATGACTGCGTGTCTCCTGATGAAGGTCAGCCTCGTGTCCTCTTCGGGAAACTTGCCGAAGCACGCGAAGATGGCGAACAGAGCCGTAATAGCAGCAGTTCCGATGAAAATCGTGTACATGCGTTGTCCTTTGGCTGTTTCAGGTTGGGGTGAACTTCCTTCTGTTTCCTCGAGTTCTTGCGCACGACAAAAGTCGCAGGATGAGCCCTCGAGAAGTGCTTTGTTTATTTGAGAGAGAGGTCGTTTCTTGTTGCTTGAAAAGAAGAGAAGTTATCTACTTCCTACGATCTTTGCTGTTCGAATCAAAGCTGATTGGTGTGAGTATGTGCGAGTTTAATCAAAAACCTGCTTACTCTCTACTTTCGCATCGGTGCGTTGGTGCGATAGCTGCGATAGTAATTGATACCATATGTGGTGCCATGTATGCGCAAAATGTCCGAGCTTGTGGCTCGAACTGGCAAGGTTGAAACACAGTCATTCCTGACTGTTGCCGATTATGGAAAAGAGGCGGAGAAGAAGAAAACGTCGTTCAGAGAGAAACACCCTGACTGTTCGCAAGAGTATGGTCTACCACGTGAATCGACCGTGAACTATCGGTGTGGAAAAACCGCATCATTAGTGAAAACCGCAGACTGAGCTGGATTCGTTTCAACCGGGTTTTCAGCGCATTGTATGAAAGTGGATGACCAGTGCGTGAGCGCTAGTTTCGCGAACATGATCATCTGCTGGACCACTTTGATCGAAAAATGAGATCCACTTCAAGTTGCGCGAACAGTGTTCAACTCAAGAGTCTTCGAAGAAATGGCCTTTGTAGGAGTTCTTTGACTTATAAGCGAACGCTTTAGATGCACCCAAAAGTCGCCCCTGTGCGCGTTGAAAGCCTCTGATGCCTTGTCTCTTGAATATTATTGCAAGGCGTTAAGAATGTTTGTAAAGTCCGACTTCATAGGATCTTATACGGCTCTCATGTTTTTCTAGAAGTACTCATCTATTTCCTTTCGCCAGAAATTAAACGACGCAAGTCTAAATCACTTCCTCAGCGCTCAGCTCGTGCCATTTCCTTGCAGCATTTGCTGTAGCGAAAGAGCACATGTGCTGATGAACTGATTGTTTTTGGCTTTGGACGCAGATTGAGCGGTCTAGTGTTTCGCAATCGCGAAGCGCTGCTAATGAACCCTGGTTCTGATGAACCGATATGGAGGCTTCTATGACTCAGCAGAATAACTCTTTCGTTGTGCGTTTCGTCGCCGCCGACCGCGGTGTGAAGTCCGAGGCTCGTGTTCAGGGTCGCATCGCGTTCCCCGACAAGCGCAGCCCCCAGCCCAACGCCGGCGAGTTCTGGCGCGTCTTCATCCGCGGCGAGAACCCGACCAAGACGGTGTTCTTCCTGACGTGCATCGAGAAGGTCGACCAGCCCGCCGATTACCAGCCGCCGAAGGTCGAGAACAAGTCCAAGCAGCCCCACGGCGACCGCAAGTTCCAGCGCGGTGGCGAGCGTTTGACGATCAGCGGCGAGCCCGGTAAGGGACGTTCGTCGATGCTCAAGGCGATGCAGGGCCTGTGGTCGTTCGGTGCGCCGTCCAAGGAGCCGGTCTCGGTTTCGGTGAGCGGTCCGGACGGGATGATCATCGAGGACTACCTGTTCGCTCCCGGGGGAGACGCGCTCGAGCAGGCGAAGTCCTGGCTTTCGCCGGTGAAGTCGATCGACCTCGGCAACCTCAAGTTCGCTCACGCGCAGAAGGCGGGTGCGGCGGACGACGAGGCGCGCGGCATTGCGGCGTCGATGCAGCTCTACGTCGACCAGATCGGCAACGTCCAGTCGGACATCGCCACCTCGGCCGGCGAGCTCAAGGGCATGTCGCAGAATACCCGTGACGCTGCCACCGAGACCGCCACGGCGAAGAAGCGTTTCGACTCGGCCACGGCCGCCAAGCAGCAGCTCCAGCTCGATACGCTCTCCTACGGGCGTCTCAAGCAGAGCTACAAGAAGGCGGGCAAGGAGAACGACGCCGAGGCCAATGCGCATCTCGCCGTCATCAAGGGTGATCTCGACACGCGCCGCACCGCGGTGAATGCCGAGTTCGAGGCGGCCAAGAATGCGTCCAGCGACGCGGAGATGGCTCGCCACTTCGCCTATTCGCCCGAGGACGTCGACCGCGCCCTCGAAATCATGAGCAGCATCGAGACCGCCGAGGCGGTTCTCGCGCAGCACATGGTCGACCTCAAGGCGACGGTGAAGCGCTACGAGGACCGCATCGACGCTGTCCGCAAGGCGGCCTAGTTCGGCTGCCGTTCGCGGTTCTATCACAACCTGTGCAAGGGGGCGCGTCGCCCCCTTGTGTGTTTCTCCAAGGAGAATGAGATGTCGAAATCGGAACGCAACGAACGCAAGACTTTCGCTGTGCGCTGCTATGGCGAAGGCGGCAATGGCACTGCCGTCATCATCGTCAACGCCAGCGAGCGTATCGTCGGCGATGTCGTGATGCAGTACCTGCGTGCCAAGCCGGACGGCTACCGCCAGTGCGCTCAGGCGAGTCTGCTGGAGGTGCAGCCGCACGACGAATCGGAGTTCGCCGACGAGCGCGTCTCGTTGGAAATCCCCGGCGTCGTGCTCGAATACCACTACCCCGAGGGCGAGGAGGTGCGCATCCCGCGTCTCGTCTACGTGGACGACGCGGTGGCGCTCGCCGACAAGCTCGACGAACTGCAGGGACAGGCGTACGACGGGCGCGGCATCAGCTGCGTTCGCACTGTCGTCCACAGCCTGCGGCGCGGCGACCTCTCCGGTGCGCGTGCCTGCATTAACAACGAATCGGACAAGATTCGCAGCCACAAGGACATCGTCGACGTGCTGGAGCGCACCGGGCTTTGGCACCGCATCGACTTCGACAAGTGGGGACGCTCTCTCTCGGCGTGAACCGCTCGATGCAACACAACGACTGACCGCCTACGGGCGTTCAATTCACACAGGGTTTTTGGAAATCGGAAACGGATACCGCTCCCTGAGTGGTTCTTGTTTCGTCATCTTCTCAATTCAAGTCAACTCAACTTCGAAGGGTTATGAAATGACCAACACTGCTATCGCCACCATCGCTGCCACCGCTGGCGCCACCATCCTCTGCTTCCCGGTGCGTGCCAACGAGGGCGGCTGGGACAAGCTCTTCGCGTTGGGCGCCAAGCTCACCGCCGAAGGCGAAAAGGCCCACGCGATTCGCGCCTTCCAGTTCGCCGAGTGCGAAGTGCCGGCCGGCTGGGACATCCGCGACTCGGGCGTGAGCCCCTGGCAGAAGCGCCTCTTCGATGCCGACGGCAAGATGATCGCCAAGATCTTCTACAAGCCCGCCGGCGGCTGCGGCTCCATCCACGTCTTCCTCACGGATGACGACCCGATGGCCGCTCCCGACGTCGTCCCGGCCTTCACCGCCGAGCGCAGCGCCCCGGCTACGGTCGTCTGCGACGGCTTGCGCACCTTCGCTCTGGCGCGCCGCATCAACGAAGGCGGTCGCGAGCGACTCGTCGAGCTGGGCGTCCAGTTCGTCGGGCAGTCCGAGGGACAGAAGAATTACCAGTACAACGACGTCATCCTGCCCGCCGGCTGGGAGTTCCGTCACACGGACAACGTGTTCGTGACGAAGCTCTTCGACGCCGCCGGCAACCACGTCGCGCAGCTCTTCTTCCGTCCGACCGGCGGCACGCCCTCCGTGCACGTCATCATGGACGCCGACGACGCCCGTCGTCACGCCTGAGCTGAAGCGGGTTTTCTCTCCCGCTCACGAATAGGGGTCACGGGTTCGCCCGTTTCCCCGCTTGCATATCCCTCAAGAAACCAACCTGTTCAACAAAGTCCTAGGAGACTGCAAGTATGTACAACACTACTTCTCAGTTCATCACCAATGTTCGCGCTTTGAAGGGGCTGCTGCTGATCAGCATGATCACCGACAAGTCCATCCACATCGAGACCGGCAGCGCAGGCTCCGTTCCGTGTGTGCTGGACAAGCCGAACAAGATCATCCTGAATCGCAACTTCGCGCACCAGATGGTCCCGGCCGACGACAACTCGGCGTCGGAGCCGCGTTATCTCGACCGCGAACTGCTCGGCAAGAAGATCGGCATCGTCACCAACTACGACGACCTGCCGGCGCAGCCCGTGAGCCCGTTCGGACAATCGGTGCTGCTCGACATTCGCTCGGACAGCGTGCCGCCGCTTCCTTACGGCTTCCGCGAACGCGCCTGCATCTCGCTGTCGACCAGCCTGCCGCCGGACTCGGTGGTCGAGCTGCTCAACTTCGTGGCCGAAAGCCCGGAGTTCAGCGACGAAGCCATCTTCAAGCTGAAGGCCTACGCCGGCACCGCCGCGCGCCTGGGCAATCGCTTCCGTCAGGAAATCGGCGACCTGGTGCACTCCACCAAGGAAGGCACCGAGCCGCACGGCAAGCGCGTCAAGGCGGGCTTCTCGACGTCGTTCGGCAACGGCGCCTCGGACCGCTGCTATCACGACCTCTTCCACGTCAGCTGCGCGGCTGCTGCTGTTCGTGGTGAAACCGAGTTCGGCAAGGAGGACATCGTTCGCCTCGTCGAATCGGTGATCGCCCACCGCATCAACTGGGACGGCGCCCCGACGAAAGGCTATCGTCAGGCGCTTCCAAAGATTGCCGACTGGGCGCTGAACGACTGACTCAGTCGTTCTGATTGACGCGAAAGGGAAACGGGTTCGCCCGTTTCCCAGTTCGATTGGACTGCGCGTCAGCGCTGCGAAGCCTGGCTACGGAACCAGCACCGCTCTGACGCAGATTGCCGAGTGGGCAGTCAGCATCTGAGCCAACTTCCCGCGAGTGGAAGAAACGGGTACGCCCGTTTCTTCGATTGAGAGGCTCTCCTCAAGCCTTTCTTTTTGATCCGCTGCTATGAAATGACATAGTAGAAGCCTTTACTTTTATCCGCTGAGGTGTGCATCAAGCTTTTCCGTGGCACTAAATTAAAGCGCCCCACCTACCAAAGTTATGGTCCTTCAACCGTTTCTCGCATTAATGAAAACACTTTCCGCCGTTGCTGCGGTCACGGCTTTTAGCGTTTCTCTTACCGCACATGCAAACCAGCCGCACGACAACACGCACCTGTGGCCGCATATTCCGAAGACTCCAGGAATCATGGCTCCGGAGGTGTGCATTGCAGAGTTTAAGAAACTCGAGAGTGCCGGTAAAACCGAGGAGTGTCTCAAGCTACTAAATCTATGCTTGCGCGATAGACCGGATGTGGTCGCACTCTATTACTATCGCGCCAAAGTCTACATGCAGCTGAAGAACTATCAAAAGGCGATTCTGGATTGTTCTAGGCAAATCAAACTCGAGCCTACTCTTGCTAAACCCTACGAAATGCGCGGGAAATGTTATCTCGCACTAAAAGACCGCAAGCATGCCTTTCGAGACTATATGCGCGTGGTGGAGATAGAACCGGGTAACAAGTTGGCTCACTGGGAGCTGGCAAACATCTACAGGCAAGAAGGTGATATTCGCAATTACAAGCGCGAGCTGCGCATGTCCAAGAGCAACAAGCTAAGGGATGTCGCCGCTAAAGGTACAGTGTCTCCTGCTGTGCTGACACGGCACGACCACCCTGTTTCAGGGCTATTGCAAAACGCCGGCGAGCATCTAGCACACAGGAAACCTGGCTTGGCTCTTGAAGAAATCAAAAAGGTAATGAAGTTTTCCGATCAAGATTTTGCTGTGGAACACTTCGACCGAGGTGAAGCGTACGATTTGCAAGCTCAGGCTTTTCAGCAGATGGACCTGCATGACGAGGCGATTGGAGCTCTCGATCAACTCTTGCGAATTCAACCCAACAACAATCGCGCCTATTACCTGAAGGCCCAGTCTTACTTCGCTCAAGGCAAATACGAAGAGTGTTTGGCTAATTGTGAGAAAGCCAGCCGGGGCGACAAGATCTTGAGTAACACAGTAGCGGAACTGCGCTCACAGGCACAGGACCGTTTGAAACGTCGTCTTGAGCGCAGATAAAACCTCGAAAAAGGGCTGCTAGGTATGCGCAAGAAGTTCACAAATTCGGCAAGAAAAGTGACAGAAAAGTGGCAAGAATAGTGGGTTTTGCGCTTCTTTAGAGGAAACGCTAGTTGCGCTATCTATTGTCTGCGCGCACGTCTAGATCGTGTGCCCGAAACGCTGATTTGCACATTACGGATTCTTGACATCGTAAAGCGATGTGACTAAGAATCCGAATAACCCCTCCGCTCTATCTTTTGAGACCGTAAACACAGAAGACACAGCCCGCTTCGACGGAATTCAATCTTGTAACAGCAACCTTCGGTTGTTGGGATTGGAATTCGGCGTGCTTTGAGTGGTTGGGGCGGTTGTGCTTTGCGCAACTCAAACGGGACGCACTTGTTGCGCTCCAGAAACGCATGAAGCGTTTCAAAAGGAAGAAATCCTATGAAGACCATCACCCTGTTGGCCTGCGCTGCTGTTCTCGGCTTCGGCTTTTCCAGCTCCGCCTCCGCTCAGGACGTGCGCGTCGGCGTCGGCGTCAGTGTCGGCTCCGGCCGCGACGGTTTTTCCGTGCGGATCGGTGTCGGTGACCGCGATCGCCATGGCCGCTACGACCGTTGGGATCGCCACGACCGCCGTGACCGCCATGACCGTTGGGATCGTCGCCCGCCCGTCGTCATCTTGCCGGCGCCGCGTTGCGAGCCCCCGATTGTCGTGGTTCCCGCTCCTTGCCCCCCGCCGGTCGTCGTCGTTCCTCCCCCCTGTGAGGCGCCCGTCGTGCATGCTCCGATCCAGGTGACCATCACCGAAATCGTCGGCTACCGCGACGAGAGCTACATCAGCGGCTACACGAAGGGCTGGGAGAGCCGTTGGGATCGCCATTGCCGGCGTTACGTCATGATGCAGGTGGACGTGCCGGTGTACAGCATCCGGAAGGTGCCCGTCACCGTCACTCGCATCGTCACGGCTAACTGGTGCACTCAGCGGCTGTGCTACGGCTACACCGACAACACGGGCTGCTTCCAGCGCGTCGAGCGCTAAGCAAGAGAGCTGCGCCTCACGCAAGTGAGTGCAGTTCTGTCGCAGTCCGGTAATGCCTGATGCACTCAACAGGCCACGGGGCGTAGGGGTGAAAACCTCTACGCTCCACTTTTTGGGATGTTTATACTAGCGGTTGTAGTATACGGGAACTCTCCAGGTATGACCTCAGTAAACCTGATGCTTTGTGTTCCTCGGGTACCCACCTGGGCTTTACTGCAGGGTCGAAGCCACGCGTAGACATTTGCATTGTGTGGTCGAAACATGGTGTCGACCCGGATCAGTGAACCTGTATCTCTGAAGAAAAGATTCTGCCGGCGCCATGCATCACTCCTGCAGGCTTCTGTATTGAACCCAGTGGCGTGTAGAGGAAGTGGCTCTTAATGCCGCTTCTGGGGCAAAACGATCGGACACTCCCGGTTGAAAAAAACGGCGGCTGATAAAGTGCGCAGAACGCGTTTTTATGGTATCGAATGCGGTGCTCGCTCGACTGCCTTTGCGCTCCACTCATTATGCGAGAAGCTAGACACTGTCTTGTTTTTCAAGTCCTTTTCGTTTTACAGGCGAGTAAAGATGTCCAGATTTCGTTGTGATTCTAACAACAGTTCATCTCAACCTCCTTACCATCCCCCTGGCGGTGGAAATAACAGATTTCTTGAAAAAGTCTCGTTCTAAGGTGAGATCTCTCTTCTGTATGGGGAATGAATATTTCGGAGTCTCGGATAGTCATATTTCGTCGTGGGGCGCTGACCTATGGATCAGGAATGGCGGAAACTTTTTGATGCCGGAAGCGATGCTCTAAGAGAGGGCAATTTTCAGCAGGCAGAGCAGTTTTTTTTTGGGGCTCTGGCTGAGGCGGAGCGATTCGGTGAAAGAGACTCGCGCCTGGCCAGCACGCTTGAACAGCTGGTTGAAGCAAACTGGTATGGCGGACAATTTGGTCAAGTTGAAGCTCATGCCCGGCGTTTATTGCTTTTGTACCAGAACACAGTAGGACCGGATCACTTCAAGACCGCCTGCATTAGCTACAGACTGGCAACTCTTTACCATTACGAACAGAAACTGGGTTTGGCGGAACCGCTCTACAAGCAGGTTACAACCGTGATGATGAAGTGGCTCGGCTCCAATCACCCGGAGTTGGCACGCATCATGGATGATTATGCCGACTTGCTCCATGCTACTCACCGCGCTGATCAGGCTGAGTACATAAAGCGATGTGCGGAGTCGATCAAAACAGGTCGCTGGGGACAGCCAGGTCAAGCCAGCGCCCAGGGTGGTAAAGCCGATGCACCTTCAGTGGCTGCTGCTTCAACCTCACAGGCAGCAACGCCTCCGCCCTCTCCGGCTACGATTTCGCAAAACCAACCTGCACTTGCTGTGAATGAAACGAAGGCTCCGCCTCGTCCGCCGAGTTTGAGTCCGCAGAGCATTCCACCTTCGGTTGCTCTATCCGCGCAGCAGAAGGCTCCCATTGTTTTCAACCAGAATCAACCATCTCAGCCGCCGGCGCCTCCTAAAGGAGTAGCTGCTCCTGTCGTTGCTGCCGCTCCGCAGCCTGCGTCGATTCTGGGTGGTCGTCCGAGCGGCGAGATAGTTCCTCCTCCTCCTCAGCCCCATGTACCGGTCTCCGGTACTACGCCCATCGTGATGCCGAGCGGCACACCACAGCCCGGTCAGTTGGACAAGAAAGAATTTGCGACCAATAATCAATTCGTTCCGCAAGTCAAAGTACCGCCGCCCGCCAACATGCAAAACGTCAATGCGCGCATCACGCAGACGATGAAGAATCTCGATGAAGTGTGGAATAAAACCCGCATGGAAGCAGAGGCTCAAACTGCCAAGGGCGACCTCGAGAGCGCTGAACGTTCTTGGTACGGCGCAGTAAAAGTGGCCGAGAAGGTTACAGGCAATGCTCAGCGATTGGCATACAGTCTTGATAGTTTGGGTGAAGTGTTGTGCCGTCAGGAGAAGTTTTACCTGGCAGAGCCGCATTTCAGGCGTGCTTTCAAATTGAAGAAAGAGGCGCTCGGTGCAGCCAATCCGTTGGTGGCATCGGCAGCAAATACCCTGGCTAAGCTGCATTATATGCAGGGTCATTACAGAGAAGCCGAAGAGTTTGCGGAAGAGTCAGCAAAGATCTACGAAAGTGCGCATGGTAAGGATCACCCTGATGTGGCAACCAGTCTGCATAACCTGGCTACCCTGTATCACATTCAATGCAAATATCGTGAAGCGGAACACTGCTATCAGCGCGGTCTTTCTGTGAGAAAGAAAACGCTGGGCGAAGATCATCCGGACACGATTCGCATCAAGAAAAACTACGCCGACTTGCTTACGACAAACAACCGGCACGACGAAGCTCAGAAGCTCAACGACAAGGCGACTGGTTTGATTACCGGCAGCTGGTCTGTTATTGAGATCGCGCCAGATGATCAACTAACGGCGAAAGACTAGAGAAATTAGCAGCCTAACTGCGCTTCACTTTTGAGCGCTGCGTGTGCTAGCACTAGCGTCGCTACCATGTGGCGGCATGATTAACGTGTTTTCTCCATTTATTGCGCTTTAACCTGGACTGTGGTGGTTTTGGAAACACCCACAGCCGTTGGATATTGGCAGTGTACGCCTTTGTTTCGCTGCCGAAACATAGAACGTTCTTATATAGTCCTTGCTCAAGAGCTTTTACTAGGTTTTTGTTCTGTATCTGTATTTTCCACCCATCAACAAAGAAGAACGTTTAAAAAGCGTCTACCTTCTTCAATTCGAATAATCGACTAACTGACTTTGCGACATGCCGTCGCGCGCACGCCTCCGTTTTCCGGCGTGTTTTCCTGCCGGCGTCAGCTGGCGATTCAAACCAAGGTGCATACAATGTCAAAACGCAAACTTGCTTGGGGCGCGGTCGTCATCGCTCTCCTCATCGGCATTGCGGGCGTGGCCTGGAACATCTTCGGTCTGCACGAAGTGAAGATGACTCAGGCAGAGGTGCAGCAGAAAATCGACGTGAAGATGCCGTTTGCGACCAAGAACGGTGTCGTCATTCACTCCGTGGCCATGGACCTGACCGGTGACAAAATCGGGCTCGTGATCGTGGCTACGGCAACGAAGCTCAAGACCGAGTTCACCGTCAAGGCGCAGACCAAGGGCACTTTGACGTACAACAACCTGGACGGCACTTTCCACTTCAAGCCTGATGAGCTCAAGCTCGTCGACGTGAAGACCAACGGCGAGAGTGTTTCCAACAAGCTCGATGCCATTGTCGAGAAATGGGTTTCCAGCCCGAAGGTGCTCGCCAACAAGGACGAACTCGTCAAGGCCGGCGCCGACTTGGTCAACAGCATGGTGCAGAAGTCTGCCGAATTCACGCTGGAGCGCATGCCCGTCTACAAGCTGCCCGATACGTTCAAGGGGCAGATGGCGCGCATGTTCCTCAGCTCGGTGGAGGTGAAGGATCAAACCATCATCGCCCACCTGTCCTTCTGGCAGTTCACCAAAATGATGATCTTCTACGGGGTCGTCATCGTGCTCGCGGTCGGGCTCGCAATTGCCATGCTCGCATGCCCCGAGTTGTTCGTCGCTGTTGCCGTCATCGGCAGCATCGGCAACTAACAGCCTCTCGGTAATTCGCAAGCGAATTTCTCAAGGTGCTGACACGATTAAATGTCTCGGGAATACCTGAGCGCCGGCGAAAAGAATGGCTGCGCTCACGGTTGTGCGATTGGCGCACGACCCAACAAAAAACGCGTTGACGGTGCACTCGTGGTGCATCGCCATGCAAATGGAGGAAACAATGCGTGAATATCTTCTGGCAATCTGGACGGCGCTCTGCGCTCTGGCTGCTGCAATCTGCGGCAGAAAGAGCAAGGTGACGGCCCAAAACGTGAGCGCAAGCGCGAATGCAAACGCAAACGCAAACGGAGGAGCAAACGAGTCGGCTGGTGGCTTGACTCGCGAAGTGCTCTACGAGGCTTCCAAACAGCTTCAATCGAAGCACGAGTTCGACTGCGTGAAGGCTTACTTTCGCCTGATCGGTGTGATCATGCGCCACAAGCGCTGGATGAAACCGGGCAAGGCGATTGATGAAAAGCTCCGGCACGCGCTCGAATTGTTCGTGACGGTGGAGATGGAATACGCAAGATGCGGCTTTCGCCCCGTGTTGCCGCTCAACCGTCTCTTCGAGATGACCGAGGATCCCGCTGAAGTGATTGCGCTCGGCTATGCCGTGCGCCGTCTCGAAGGCGAAGAGCCGGTTTACTATGCGCGCGCTGTTCGCCGCCGCATCGAAAAACTGGCTGCATCGAAGAAGATCATCGCCTCCGGCGTCTGATCTTTCATCGCTGTCAAACCAAAGAGGACCGCTTGTGTGACAGCCGCAAGCGGTCGTAACTCTGTCGAATGCTGTCCTAACGATTCGGAGAAAACATGAATCGAAGCATCATCGCAATCCTGGTCCTCATCGCCGTCGGCGTGGGTGGCTTCCTTTTCCACAAGGACTACACCTATCGCCAGCAGCACGGTCAGGTGACCAACGTCGACCTCTTCTCGTACGAGCAGGAAGTCGAAGACGTCCAGGGCGCCAAGCCGGTGCTCATCTACTTCTATCGCCAGGAGAAGAACTCCGCCGGCGACGAAGCGCAGATGAAAATCGTCAAGGATTTCGCCTGGAAGAACGCCTACGACGTAAAGGTCGTGGCAATCAACACGGCGCATGTGGAGAATCTCCCTCTGGCGCTGGCCAACGGCGCGCTGCGCACACCCGCTTTCGTGTTCGTCTCGAACGGCAAGCACGTCAACGGGCAGAACGGCGCCCGCGCCGATTCCGACGAACTGGAGCGCTTGCTGGACCTGCTGCTGAAGCAGCACTAACAGCGCGTCCACGATGAAACCTGTCCCCCCGCACTGAAGCATTCGTTCTGATATAAGACCTCGTGTAGTTTCCTACGAGGTTTGGTGCGCGGGGACCCCCTCCCTCTTATGGGCACAGAAACAGCCCCGAGGAAAAATGCATGGACTGGAAGAAATTGTCCGGCAAAGCCGCTGAATATGCAGCGGACGGCGCTGCCGAGAAGACTGTCGAGTTCGCGCTCACCAAAGTCGGACCCTACCGAGTGGCCGGCATCATCGCCAAGCTCCTGATGTTTGGCGCCATCGTGCTTGCCGTGGGTGGCTGGGCTCTGCACTACTACGTTGGCTATGCCGGCGTGGCGACTGCGCTCTACATCAGCGCGGCGATCGTTTTCGGCGTCGGCTTCGTCATCAACCTGGTCAAGAACTACCTCTTCAACAAGGCGAAAGGCCTGGTTCGAGGTGGTGTCGACTGGGCTACCGATGAAGTGAAGCGGCGCATGTCCGATGGCTCGAAGGTTGCAAACACCGGCAATCCGCCGGCGACCGACCCGAAGCAAGTCACGAACAAGTGAACCACCGGTCGCAAGCGCGGCCAAAACTTCGGTAACCCGATTCTCGCAGGATGGAGCTGTGCAAGGAAGCATGGCTCCATCTGTGGGTTTCGCAAACCAATGCGAGAAAGAGATAAAAACAATGGCAAAGAAAGCAAGCGCTCCCAAGCTCCTGGCTCGCCGCTTTCCCCTGACACCGGGGCAAGTATTGGGTCCGTATTTCATCGCCAACGCCAAGCAGCAGAGCAAGCTCTTCCCTGCAGGCGTAGTTGGCGAAGAAATTGCCATCAGCGGTCAGGTGCTCGCACCGGACGGCACGCCGATTGCCGATGCGACGGTTTCTGTGTGGGTCGCAGACCCCGCAGGTCGCTACGACAATCAGAACGACGACGGCAGCCCGAAGCCGATCGCCGTCAAGGACCATCTGTATCGTGGGCGGATCACCGCCGACAAGTCGGGTGGATATTCCTTCAGCATTCTGCGTCCGGGCAACTACTTCGATGACGGCTACAACCTGTGGCGTCCGTCGCATATCCACGTCGTCGTGGAGGCGAAGGGCTATAAGAAGCTGACCACGCAGCTCTACTTCGAAGACGATGCGCACAACACGCTCGACATTCCCGGCGACGACTTCTTCCAGCCGGAACTGGTCGTGCGTCTGAATCCGGCGGTTCCCACCGCGGGCGTCGTGCAGAAGGGTGCCTTCAACTTCGTCTTGGCGAAGACTCGCTGAGCGAGCTTGATCTGATGTCCAGGGTGGATACGATGACGTTGCGAGAATGCAATTGCGTCGTATCCACTCCTGCGACATGTGGTGGCGTATCTGGTGCTTTTGTTTTTGTCGCTTGCGCTACTATAGCAAGTCGGAGAATGTGCGCAAAATCATATGTCCTCAGTAAACCCTGATTCTTTGTGTTCCTTGGGTGTGCCACCGGGGTTTTACATCAGTGAACCGATACCTACAATCAATCTGGATAGAGCGCGTTCATATAGAACGCACCCTATCCATTGTTCGCTTGTCTTGCGTCGCTTTAGTGCCGAGAGTTTCTCTCTATTCGAAAACGCGAGCGGCGCTCAACACCTTCTCGATGAGCTTCTTGTCGGCGACCGGTCCGCCCAATTCGCCGTGCATCTCGATGAGGAAGTTCAATCCCTCGAGACGCGTTTCGGCGGACTGGACGGCAAGCGCGAAGACGGTGTCGACGCCTTCTTTCATCAGCAGGCTGCGAGCGGCGCCTTCCAATGCGAAGTTGGCTGCGACGGCGTATCTGTCGGCGGCATCCACGAAGCGCTCGTAGTGCCCGCGATCGCTCAAGCTCCACTGGCAGTCGGGTCGGGTGGCGTAGCAGCGAGCTCCGACTGATGTGCTGCTGAGGGCGGTGAGCAGGTCGACGGCGGCGACGAACTTGTTCCAGGTGCTGGTGGACTCAACTGCGTACATCGTGTTTCCTTTCAGGTTGCGATTTCTCGATCGTTGACTTGCGTTCTCAGCCCCGGTGTTCTCGACAGTAGCAGGATACATGGTTTCCCGCCGGGAGCCGGCTTTGCGAGCGGGCGAAGCGAAGGTGGGTTCTCGAAGCTGTACGCCTCGAGGACGTCGACGAGCACCTCGAGCATTTCTGTTTCACTTCCGCGGCGCGCTCACGGCGCTGCTTCTTCTCCCACTCCTCCAGCGGGCGGTAGCGATAACCTTTTTGGAATCTGCGAACCGGAGCTGCCGCTCCGCGTTCTCGATTGGCAGCCACTTTCGTCATCGCCGTGTCCAGCATGTGCTGGGTCGATCTGTACGGTCCGGCGTGTGCGAACCTCAACCAGAAGAATGCGCTTTCATAGTCCGAGTCGAGAATGAACGTTTCACCGAGCAAGGCACAGGCGTGCTTGAGATGGCCTTTTCCGCTTTCGCTGTTGATCACGGATTCCAGCAGGCTCCGAATTTCGCTCAATCTCTCCTTCTTCTGGCGCGCCATTTTCACGGCGAGTTCGATGTAATCCTCGGTGCCCTCGACGCGATGCCGTCTCAGGTTACTGTCGCTGCACCACGCTTCTTCTTCGTACTGCAGGCGGATGAGGTACTGCGCGGCTTCGATTGCCGGAGTAGTGACAGTGTCGGAATGCGGCTCGGGCTGGTAGGTGCGACGAGCTAACTGAACCAGTTTCTCCTCCGGCGAGCGGTAGAGGAAGCAGACATCCGAGCCGGTTTCTGCGAACTGCAACTGTCCGCCGCGAATCACGGCTTCGAGAGCGGACAGTCCATGGGCGTTGATGTAGGTGCGGGTGGTCATCTTCGTATTTAACTGCTACGAGTTATTCGTATAGCGCCCTGTCGCAGGTGCGCCGCATCGTGTTGTCTGGTCCCGCGCCGATCTAGATGTTGAGAGCCGCAGGCGGCGCCGGCTTGCGATTCAGATGATTTTGCTACGCTGCTTTGACGGGCGGGTCGAAGGCCTCAACCGACTGATCTAGTTCGAACTTCCCTTTGCCAGTTGCCTCGTCGATGTCTACCAATCTTGCAATCGGCAGGTAGCGATTTCGTGGACCCACTCCATCTGGAATGAGAATGTAGGCGGTCCGCATCCTCGCTGGTTCGGTGGCGTCATAGTACCGACATTGTCCGCGGTTATAACTTACTCCGAACTCCAAGAAGTTCACGTTGCAAGCGAAGAGCAATTGGCTGCCGTATTGCGGCATGTTGCTGTCGATGCGCAGTTCTGCATTGACCCACACCGATTGAGTCAGATCACCGATTGGCCGCACGTATGCCTGTGTTTCACCGTCGACATCTACGATGCGGCCGGAGCCGGTGAATCTGCGCCCCTCCTTTCTGGCTGAGTCACCGAATACAGCATGTGGTTGATCTTCGTAGACAAAGGCGGAGGGATGGTGGACACGAACGTCGATGCCGGCGAAGGCATTGCGGAACATCGGGAAAATTTCCGTCAAGGGAATCAACGCGTCGATTCCTTGGAACCAAAGCTTGCCGCACTGATCCTGCATGCTGCAGCGCCAGAGAAGCGATGACGCGATCTGGTACTCGTGCAAATTGGGTTTGTAGATTCCCGTCACCTTCGCGTATTCGCAGCAGCCGCACTTTCTCCGGTCCACGGTTCTTCCGAGCAAGCGCTCTTCCAACAGCGCTTGAAGGCTTTCGGCAACCTCAAGAGCTCGAGCACAAACTTCGGTTTTGACCGTTGAATACATTCTGCGTCTCCTCTCTAGCATTTCGACTACGTTGACTCGGCCTTACTTGTTGTCCGTCGGCGACTTGCCGCGGTTGAGCAAACCGCCCACCCAGTCCCAGATCTGGCTCAGTCCGAGCATGGTGAAGAGGGCGTAAGCGCCGTAGATGACCAGCCGAAGCGTGGAGTTGAAGGGCAGCAGGAAGGGTGTCAGCATCGAGACGACGAAGAGCGCCACGATGAGGAACGCCACCTTGCGGATCGCGGGCAGGTTGGGCGCTGAGAACGGCTTGCTGAACAGCGTCACGAGGAGGCGCCACACTTTGAAAGCGCCGAGTCCGATGATACCGAGGAGAAGGAGGGAAACGATTCCGGAAGTCTGCATTGTGAAACCTTTCTTTTTCTTGTTTGGTCAGGCTGCTTTTCAGGGCCGCCTGGAAAAACTTGTTCTTGGGTTGTGGTTTGACGAGCACTGCCTGTGGTGGCGACGCTCGTTGTTGTGCTAGGAGCTGCTAGTTGAGGTGATTCGATTGTGTTTCATCACGCGGACGTCGACGACTGAGACGCACATCTCGTCGAGGATCTCGACTCTGCGCGGCTCTGGCTTTGCCGGTGCGTACTGCTTCCAAGCTTGTGCAAGCTCCGCATCGCCCGTGATGGTGTAGGCGGTCGAGAGAAGTTCCGCCAGCGTCTGAAACTCGCTGATGCTGCGGGTTCGTACCATCGCCGGCGTGAGTTCGGCGATGGCCTGCTGGGCGCCTTCGACCGTACCCGCACTCAGAAGTGCGCGCGCCGTTTCGAACCTGGCCTGTACCGTTTTGTTCTGCTCGCTATGTGAGTTCGTCATCGCACGTTGCTCCCTGGGGAGCACTCATTTTGAGAGTGTCCCCATGAACTGAGACGGCTTACCGCTTGTTGCTTGCTTCCTTGAAGATGTCGCGATACTTCGCTGCATCATTGACGTCGCCGACCTTTTGCACGGCGAGATGAAGCGCGAAGTAAGCGCGATAACATGCCTCTCGCACCAAGCGGTGGAGAGTATCGACTGACTCGCTGTCGAGCAGTCGCGTTGATGCCGTCACCAGTGCGTGATTCGCAGCGTTGCGCAGTGTGTATGCCTGCCTCATGTAGAGGTAGAACTGCCGCATGTCCCCGTATTCCTGCGGCCAAGCAACATTTGAAACTGCGCTGTGGGCTTTGTCCAGCGTGCTGTCGAGGACGGAGAGCAGTTCGATCGCGGTTTCGTATCTACTCCAGACGCGCTGGTTTCGGATTGCAATCACGATTCTCTCCCTGAAGTTGTGTGTTTACTCTGCGTACGGATCGCGCTTGTAGAGCCGCTTGCTCAGGCGCCGGTCGCGGCGGCTCGCCTTGCTGCCCTCGTTCTCTTCCACGAACTGATCGAACTGATCGAATGAGTCGTCGGCGCGTTCTTTGGGCTGGAGACCCTGTGCGCGGGTGTTGGTGGAACGGAGGTCGCGCTGCTTGTGGAAAGCCATGGTCAGCTTCTCTTTCTTCCGGGCCTGCCGGAAATCGTGCGTGTTGAGTGCGTTTGTTTGCGCCGTCTTGTGCGAAGTGGAGGGATGGTTCGACGGCAGAGACAAAGTCTCAGAAGCGATTTGGCGAAAGCGTGCTTGTGCTTTTGTCTCTTGGATTTGTTCGCGTGCAAAGGGAGAAGAAGTGTATTTTGAATCTAGCTCTTGGCAACAGGTAAAGCCAAGTAATTCTCTAGATTTTTCGCGGTTTTCATTGCGGTTTCTACTGAGAAGATTTAGCGAACATATCACTACCTATGCATAGATGCAGCCGATATGCGAGTCTTCAGAGGTTTGATTAAAGAGCAAACCGGTTTTAATGTCGCCCTGACAGTTCAGAAATCATTTGTGAAACACTACTGGATCGCCGAACAAGAGCGGCACAACAAACCAGTTAGTGCTTGGGTTTCGAGCAGCGTGCAACGAACAACGAAAATGTAGGTCGTTTTGTAAGTATTCGGCTTGCGCGGGGTTATTCCAGAAGCCTGTAGGGGCGACGCCATGCGTCGCCCGGGCGATGCATGGCATCGCCCCTACGGCTCCGAAGATTCAGTTGCAGACTATGTTTTTAACCCGTGCTGACCGAATCGTTACGTCTTCTTTTGGGAAATGCTATAAGAAGTAGTAGAAGTTTTTGAAAAAGAAACGTTCCCTGGTGCGCAAGTTGAACACGCGACTTTCGTCTTGTCTCCAACTTGCGCACAGGAAACGAGTGCCTGTGTCCTAGGCTATGCGAAGGCGCCGATCAGCGCGAAGAGGCTGATCAGAGCGACTACCGCCGATGCAATCGGCAAGAAGATCCAAGTCATCATGTAAGCCATGAGCTTGAACACCTGAACGAGCGGATGACCACCCGGTTTCGGGGCGAACAGGAAGTCCGCGATCTGCTTGGAAAACATCGTCAACGATGCCGAGAGGACGAAAATGATCGCCAGAACAGGCCAGCTGGCATGCAGAAATTCTTGCATGGTATTCCCCACTGCGCCGCTGCCGTTTCAAGCAGAAGCGCATGTAGTGCGGCATTTACACCGCGGTTAAGTTTGAGAACACGAACGCCGCCTTTTGGGGCGACGTTCGCGTTGCTCACAGACGATCTGTCGTCTTTCAGTCGATGCGGATTAGCGGCCGATCGGCTTTGTGAAGTCGTTCCACAAGCCGAAGGCGAGCAACCCCATGAACAGGAAGAAGAAGATCTGGTAGAGAAGCCCCTGCGTCTGAGGCGACAACGGCTTGCCGCGCACCTTTTCGAGCGCCAGGAAGACCAGGTGACCACCGTCCAGGATGGGGATGGGCAGCAGGTTGAACACGGCCAGGTTGAGGCTGATCATGACGAGGAACATGACGAAAGGCGCGAAGCCCTGCGCAAACATGTCCGCGCCATAGCTGACGATACCGACAATGGCGTGCACATCGGTGGCGCCGTCAGGCAGATTCGCCGGCTTCTCGACGATGCCCACCATCATGCCGAGACCGCTCAGGATGCCGGTCACACCGTTGTAAGTGCCGACGACCGAGAGCTTCGCAGCCTCGCCGACGGAAACTTCCTTGAAGGTGTTGCGTACCTGCGGACCCATGGACACGCCGATCTTCCCTTCGGAAGTCGGGGTGAGGGTGACGGTGACGTTCTGACCGCTGCGGTCAACCACGACAACGATCGGCTGCGAAGCATGCGAAGACAGCCCGTTGCGCACATCGTCAACCGTGTTGACGGTGTTTCCACCGATGGTGATGACGCGGTCGCCGCCCTGGAGACCAGCGTCCCGAGCGATGGTGGTGGTGGTGGCGTCGACATTGTAGATGACGACGGTGTTGGGAACGGCTTCCTGCGTGGGCACGCCCTTGGTGGCGAACATGCCGAACAGGAGGACGACGGCGAGCAGGATGTTCATGGTCACGCCGGCAACTGCGACAACCGCGCGCCGCCAGATGGCTTTGCGCTGGTAAACGAAGCCTTGCGTTTCCAGTCCGTTCGCCTTCATGAACTCCTTGGCGCTGGACTCGTCGCCCATCTCAGGGAGAGCGACATAGCCACCGAGCAGCCAGGGAGTGACACGGAATTCGGTGTCGCGCCAGCGGCCGATCACGAAGAACGGCTTGCCGAAACCGATGCTGAAGATGGGCGTCTTGAATCCGAGCAACTGAGCTGCGAGCCAGTGCCCGAATTCGTGGACGATGATGAGCGCAGCCAGACCCGCAATCATCGCGGCAATGCCGCTGATGTTGAAGCCGGCTGTGAACATGGACATGAGGTCTGTCATGTTGAGTTACTCCAAAAAAGCGCACGCGCGCTTTCATTTCTGCAAGACGCGCTGTGTGTGCCTTGCATTGGTGGAAAACCACCGTTTTAGTTCGGGAAAGCTCCCGTTGAGAGTTGCAACCACGGCTGCCCGAAAGCAGGCGTGAGGAGAAAAGGAACTTGCGCAATTGCTGGTTGCGCGGATTCCAAATTTTTCGCCGATTTCTTACCGTCGGCTTCCGCGATGTTTCCATCTCGGTTCATGAGATTGCTTATCTCAAGCGGCCACAGCCCGGGCTTTGACTCCCGCTGCGTTTTGCCCGGTCGAATAATCCGCCGGGCAGGAAGGGCGAGACACCAAATGTGGTGCCCCGCCCTACCTGGGATGAGAGCTTACTTGCCCTCGACAGCACCGTCGCCTTCCGGCTTGGCAGCAGCGGCGTCGCCTTCCGGCTTCGCAACCGCATCGCCTTCCGGCTTGGCCACAACCACTTCCGCCGCCGGCTGAGCCGGGGTGGCGGGAGCGGCAGGCGCGATCGGGTCCTTGCAGTCACCGGTGACGCAGTGTTCCATCGCCTTCTCGACGACTTCCTCACCGCAGGTGGCGCATTCCGAGCCCTTGTACAGAGCCAGCCACTCGTCGCCGAGCAGCGTCTCCTTCACGAGCAGAGCCTCGGAGACGCGGATGAACGCCTCCTTGTCGCGGCCGATGATCTCGTGCGTAGCGCGGTAGCACTCGTTCACGATCTTCACCCACTCCGCGTCGATCTTGTCCTTCAGCTGCGGACCGGCATCCGAACCCATCGCCATCTGGCGACCGAGGAACGGACCCTGACCGCCTTCCGAGACGGAGATCGGGCCGAGGTCGGACATGCCGAACTCAGTGACCATCTTGTAGGCGATGTTCTTCGCCTGCACGAAGTCGTTCTGAGCGCCGGTGTCGACGGTGTTCAGGAAGATCTCCTGAGCAACGCGACCGCCCATCGCCATCATGATGCGAGCCAGCAGCTCGTCACGCGTGTAGTTGTAGCGATCGCCCTTGGGGAGCGACTGCGTGTAACCCAGCGCGCGCGCACGCGGCACGATCGTGATCTTGGAGACCGGGTCGCCGCCCTTGTCGAGGTCGTGCATGACCTGGGAGATCCAGGCGTGACCGACTTCGTGGTAAGCGGTGTTGCGCATGTCCTTCTCGGACATCCGCTTGGCGCGACCTTCCTTGGCCGGACCCATCTGCACGCGGTCGATGCCTTCGGCGAAGTCGGCCATGGTGATCTCCATGGGGACCTGCTTCTTGACCTCGGACTCGCTCAGACCCTGCTTGCGCAGTTCCTTACGAGCTTCGCGCACACGACGCAGAGCAACCAGAGCGCCCTGGTCGGTGAGACCTTCCAGCTGAGCACCGGAGAAGCCCGGGGTCAGCTCGGCCAGCGTCTTGGAGCTGAAGTCCGCGGCGCACTTCTTCTTGCGCACGTGGATCTTGATGATCTGCTCACGGCCGACAACGTCGGGGTGATCGACGAGCACCTGCAGGTCGAAACGACCCGGACGCAGCAGCGCCGGATCCAGAACGTCCGGACGGTTCGTGGCAGCGATCACCACCAGCGAGGTGTTCGGCGTGAAGCCGTCCATCTCGACCAGCAGCTGGTTGAGCGTCTGTTCGCGCTCGTCGTTACCGCCGCCCATGCCGGTGCCGCGCTGGCGACCGACCGCGTCGATTTCGTCGATAAAGAGAACCGCAGGCGAGTGCTTGCGCGCGGTGTCGAAGAATTCGCGCACGCGGGACGCGCCCACGCCGACGAACATCTCGACGAACTGCGAGCCGGAGATGGCGAAGAACGGAACCTTCGCTTCACCCGCAACCGCCTTGGCGATCAGCGTCTTACCGTTACCGGGGTCGCCGATCAGGAGCACGCCCTTCGGCGGCTTGCCGCCGATTTCGCGCAGCTCGGACGGATCGCGCAGGAAGTCGACGATTTCCATCAACTCCCGCTTCGCCTCTTCCGCACCGGCGACGTCAGCAAACGTCTTGGTGTCGGCCGAAGGCTCGATCTTCTTGGCACCCGACTGCCCGATCTGGCGCTGAATGCCACCGCCACCCTGCATCCGGCTGAACAGCCAGAAGATGAAGATGAGCGGCAGAATCATCATGCCGATGCTGAGCAGCGTTCCGCCGAAAGCGGACCAACCGGAAGCCGCCTTCGGCTCCTCGGCTACGTGCGTGACTTTGGAATCGCTGAGCGCGGTCAGCAGGCGCTCGGCGCCGGCTTCACCGGGAACAACCACCTGCTGGCGGCTGCCGTCGGTACGCTCGATGATGGCCTCCCGCACAGTCCCCTGCGGAGACTTGAGGAGGGTGACGCTCTTGATCGTCGACGCGCTGTCGCGAATCGTGGTCTGAGCATCGGAAAACGTGATGGTCGTGGGGACTGCCGGATCCGGCTGACCGTTCTGCGAATTCACACCGTTGTTCAACGACGTGAATGCAAACACGAGCAGCAATCCAAAGGCAATCCACCCGAACCACTTGAAGGACTTTTTGTCCATAGGTAGCCTCGTTATTGTTGCGCAGAAGACGTCTTCTGCAAACTGTGGGGCTCTTAGAACTGGGACTCTGTCCGCGTTCCAGGTCAACCTCAAAGAGGTCGGGCCCGACGGCGCGGTTCGGCATGCACAAAACTCCTCCCCGAAACCGCTTGCTGGCGGCATCTAAGTGAGTTCTGTGCGGACTACAGATCTATCCAGCTTCGGAGCGGATTGGTGAATGTGACGGCTTACGCCTGGACGGAGTCGCCGGCTTCGTTCTTCTCGCGAACGATGCCGAGCTCGACCATCTCGTCCCAGACCTTCTGTTCGGCGTCCTTGATCCCCCACTCACGGGCAGCCTTGAGCTGCTCGAAAAGCGGCTTCTCGACAGAACGACCGAGCTCGGCCCAGCCTTCGATGGTCGTGGGAGCGTCGATCAGCTCTTCGCTACCCGACACGGGCAACTTGCTGATTCGCTCGCCGTCGCGGGTGAGACCGGCTTCTCCGGTGATGACGTTCAGGTCGAACATCACCCGGGCACCCTGCTCACGCAGATCCCGCTTCTTGGCCTTGAGACCGATGAGTCCGAGCCGAGCCGGCTTGCCGACCTTGGCCCACTCTTCGATCGTACGCTTGGTGCCTTCGACTTCGCTGCCGTCCGCAGTGCGGATGACGCGGGCAGTGAGACCGTCGGCGGACAACTCGTAGCGGAAAGCACGCTGAGACACGCGCACGCCTTCGCCGAGTTCGAGAGCCTTGATGTAGCACTTCAAAGCCCTGATGGTGAAGCCCTTGAGCTTCTGGATGTTGTTGGTTTCCATTTTTATTGCTCCTCTTTCATGCTGAGGTTGGCAGCTGTCGATGTTTGGAACGCTGTGCCGACTTGCCGCGGACCGCACGATTGGGTCCACCGACAAGCCGCACCACCGGCAGTGCTGGTTAAGAACGGCGCTTCCACCATTGGAAACGCCACGATAGGAACTGTTCGTGCCAGAACAGTGCCGTTTCCCACCCAGCTACGTGTCACCGTCGACTGCAACAACAGCCGAAAAAGGACCTGGCGACAAACGTGGCAAGTAACAGTCTCTCTGCCTTCCGAAATTTCGAGACTGGAAGAATTCGCGCTTAAAGTGGCTGCACGAAATGGCGGGGGTGGTGACCTGAAGAAACAATTCACGAGGTGAGTTGCTTCTAGATGCAAGTGAGGCTAGACGGTGAGTAAGAAGTTCGCGCTGAAGGCGAATTTCCAGGGATAACTCACAAGGGGGCAGAGCAGTTGCTCGGGTTGTCTAGGGGTCTCACAGGGTTGGAAGGAAGGGCAGGAGTCAAAAGTAGAAAAAGAGCTAGTTGGTGTTCAAGAACGCGCGGCTTCATAGCTTTTAAGAGAGAGAGAACGTCCAAGGCTCTCTGGAATAAGCTCGTTATAAGCCGGGGTTGTCAGAAGCTCGGGGTCGCCAACTGGTGCGGGTTCCTAAATTGTATGCGCCAAAAACGGATGTCAACAATTTGCTCGAAATCCACTACTGACAAAGGTTTTCGGCGACATACACTTAGCGAAGTTCGCATATGAAACACTTTGCACCGCGTGCGCAGGCATCTTTTCGCAATCTGTTGAGTAGCGCTTAAGCTGTTGGATTTCAAGTGGATGGAGAAAATTGATATTTGGCAAGTCCAGTAGTTACAATCAATTCCGCTCGCGCGATACTTCTGAAGAGGCAGTCTATTGCTGGCTTTGCTGTCTGTTCGATCCAATGACAACTAGCTTTCTGAGCCTCTTGTCGATTGCGGATTTGCATAAAGGCGGGGTTGAAAAGTGGTCGTGTTTTCAAGAAAAACACACCTGTTAAAGTAGGAAATTCGCTCAACTTGTCCTCGCGTTTCCAACACTCGGCAGACAGGTTGTTCGCCACACTACTCGACAAGTCGTTCGACAAGACATTCGACTTTGCTTTCAAACCGGGGACTAAACATGCTCGATGAGCTTTTCGGCACAACCAAGCCAATTATCGGTGTTATTCACTTATTGCCCTTGCCGGGCTCATCGCGCTTTGACGGTCATCTCGAGCAAGTGATGTTGAGGGCCGAGCAAGAAGCAGCGGCCCTCACCACAGGTGGTGTCAATGCGATTATCGTGGAGAATTTTTTCGATGCCCCCTTCACGAAGGGGAAAGTTGACACTGCGACTGCTTGCGCTATGTCTCTGGTTGTGAAACGCGTCATGTCGATAAGCGATCTTCCGGTCGGAGTGAATGTTCTTCGTAACGATGGACTGACGGCACTGGCTGTGGCGGCAACCACAGGTGCTAAATTCATTCGTGTCAATGTTCTGTCCGGAGCGATGGTAACCGACCAAGGAATTATCGAAGGAGACGCGCACGCTTTGCACCTTTATCGTCGTCAGTTGATGGCTAACAAAGATGTGAAAATTCTTGCCGATGTACTCGTAAAACATGCCAGTCCACTTACTGCCGATGCCGACATCAAGCTGATCGCCAAGGATACCGTCAAGCGTGGGCTGGCGGACGGATTGATTGTAAGTGGCACGGCGACCGGTTCCGCCCCGGATATGGCTGACTTCAACGCCGTTCGTGAGGCCCTGCCTGAAACACCTTTGTTCTGTGGTAGCGGCTGCACTAATAGCAACGTCAAGGAAATTCTTTCGGTTGCAGACGGTGTGATCGTCGGTTCTTCCTTAAAGCGTCAAGGGCTGGTGGAGAACCCTGTGGATGTAGAACGCGTGAGAACTCTCGCGCAAGCCGCTCCCAAAGGCTAACTTCTGGCGTGGGGGCGCGTTGCACGCGCCCTTTTTCTTAAATTAGGAATTTTGGTCGCATGCAATGCGACCCCACGCTTCGCTGGATCAAAACTCGACGCCGCCGCTGCTGTCCTTTGCCGGTCTTCGTGCTTGATTGCGGCCGCTGGTTTTGGTTTGAGGAGGCGCGGCGACATCGCCATAGGGCGTTGCTGTTAGGTCTTTATCTGCAAAGCTTCCGGACTCGGCTTCTTTGAAGTAATCCTCGCTGAACATTTTTGTTTTCGGATTTTTTTCCAGCAAGTTCTTGATCCTTTCAAAATCAGCGTCGGCTTGAAACATCCAGCATTTGACGCGATCGCTCCAGACGACCAGGTCCACTATTGCCTGAGCAATATCTGGATTGTCTTGCCGAAGTCTAGCTACAACCCAGTCGGGAAGCTGAATTTGCGCCATGCTTTCTTGCTCTTGCGGCTCTACGACCACGCATACGCCTTCTGAAAGCAAGGTGGCAAGCGACTGAATTTGACTGCGTCGAGTTAGTGAAAGGCGAGCCAGTATTGCGCTAAGCGGCTGTCTGCCGTCAAAATTGGCCAGCAGCTGTTGTGCGGACTCGGTTAGTTTCGGAGGGCGTGCATCTCGGACCGGACTGAGAACGGACTGTCCGGAAATTCGTAGTTGGTCCAGGAAGCGCTTTTGCTCGGCGTAATGCTGTCCTTCTCGAATAAGCTTGTCAGTGGATTCTTCCGGATCTTCCGGGTGAATTGAGCGTTCATGCGCATCTACCGCGTCGATCTCAATGAATGAGAAAGTGCCTGAAAGCCAGAGAAAAAGTTCGAAAAGGGCTTCCCTTCCCAGGAGAGCATCGGCTTCGGCATGCACGATGGAGCCGTCTTCAATTAAAATCGAGGCTGTCTTTGCGCCTTGCAATAAACCGAATTTGCCAGTCAGTGCGCCATTGCGTACCAATTGCAAGAGGTTTGGCAGAGAAACCTTAGACAGCTCGCCGGTCAGTTGCATTAAACGCGGTTTCCTTCGTATCTCATCTCTGTTTCCCTTTGCCTGATTGTTGACTACATTGCAAGTCACTTTGATTCGGCTCTAACAGTATACAAAGTATTGCTTTAGCCACAGTTGAGCCTTTTGCTCGCCTGTGCGTGATATATACTGGTCCCTTCGATTTTTTCGAAGTTTTTCGAGTTTCGTGCGGTTTTTCTGGCGCCTGTCGTGCAGTTCATTGGGAGTATTCAAGTCATGGAAGTAAAAGAGAACATCGAGCAAAAGAACAACGATCCGGCAGATGTTCTGGGCGATGAGGACAAGGATTCAGACAAGGCTAAGTGGTACACGCAGACCATTCAGCAAACCGAGCTTGCCGACTACTCTCCTGTCAAAGGCTGCATGGTCATTAGACCGTACGGTTATGCACTTTGGGAGAACATTCAACGCGCGCTCGATAAGATGATCAAGGACACCGGTCACCAGAACGCTTACTTTCCGATGTTCATCCCTGAATCGTTCCTGACGAAAGAAAAGGAGCACGTTGAAGGATTTGCACCGGAGTGCGCCATCGTCACGCATGGCGGCGGAAAGAAGCTGGAGGAGCCGCTGATCGTGCGCCCGACTTCTGAGACGATCATCAACTATATGTTTGCTCAGTGGGTTCAATCGTGGCGGGATTTGCCGCTCTTGATCAATCAATGGGCAAACGTCGTGCGCTGGGAAATGCGCACGCGCCTGTTCTTGCGCACAATGGAATTCCTCTGGCAAGAAGGACATACGGCTCACGCTACTTCTGAAGAAGCTCAAGAAGAAGCGAAAAAGATGCTGGAAGTATATCGAACTCTTGCCGAAGAGTGGCTTGCCTTGCCTGTTTTGACGGGGGAGAAAACCGAGCGAGAACGTTTTGCCGGTGCAGTTCAAACCTATTGCATCGAAGCTTTGATGCGCGACGGAAAGGCTCTGCAGGCTGGTACATCGCACTTCCTTGGACAGAATTTCGCCAAAGCTTTCGAGATTCAGTTCCAGAATCAAGAAGGGCAGCTTGAGCACGCATGGCAGACAAGCTGGGGTGTTTCGACCAGATTGGTGGGTGCGCTCGTGCTCGGTCATGGCGACGACAAAGGTTTGATTCTTCCTCCCAAAATCGCTCCTATTCAGGTTGTTATCGTTCCAATCTATAAACAAGATGCGGAAAAGGTGACTGTAATTGAAACCTGCAAGAAGATTGAAAAGGCGCTTGCTGACGCAGGTGTTCGCGTTAAGCTCGATGACAGAGACAATCACACTCCTGGATTCAAGTTCAATCACTGGGAGCAAAAGGGCGTTCCCGTGCGCATCAACATTGGTCCTAAGGACTGCGAGAAGAATGTTGTTGAAATTGCAAAACGTCATGACGGAACTAAGACCCGCGATGTAAGCCAAGATGGAATCGCGGATTTCATCAGCAATTTGCTTGTCGAAGTGCAGCAAGCGATTTACGATCGCGCGCTTGCTTACAGAAAAGAGATGACGACGGAAGTGGCTACTTATGATGAGTTCAAGAAACTCGTCGATAAAAAGGGCGGCTTCTTCGAAGCCTACTTTGCCGGCTCCAGTGATGACGAAGGCAAGATCAAAGAAGAGACGAAAGCGACTGTGCGTTGCATTCCTTTCAATCAGAATCATGCCGAAGGCAAGTGCTTCTACACCGGTAAGCCGACCAAACAGAAAGCGATTTTTGCCAAGGCCTATTAAAAGACAAGCAAGTTGAGATTCAAGGGTCTTGTGGAGCCTCCTGGCGCGCTCTTGGGCTGGGTCTGGTTTTGGGCCGCCTTTGAAAATTCTCTTTCGGACAACTTGGATTTCTTGTGATTTCAACTACAGCGAAAAACTCGAGTTTTTCGCTGTAGCTGGAAGTTCGCAAACTCAACAAAATCGGACTTTGCTGTCCCGCGCTAACTGTGCCTGTTGACAACTTGTCGGGCGAAACGTGCACAGAGAAGGCGTTGAGACAGTACGCACCTACAGCGAAAAACTCGAGTTTTTCGCTGTAGGTGGAGTGATGTGAATCAGAAGGTGATTCGGGTGCCGTTTTCCACTGTTTCGCGAAAGCCGCGCTATCGACTAACAGCGAGCCTGCCACTGAGCAGGTCTTGACCGATCGCTTGGCGACTGGCTGCCCGTCGGTCGTTTCAACGATCATGTTTTATGAAATGCATTACCTATTAGTATTTTTGAATTCAAATGAACCAATAACACTTTGTACGTATACGACCGAAATCCTAAGTTCTTAGCACAACTCATTTCTTCCAGCCCCAAGTAATTCCCGTAAACAAGCTATTCGTGCTCTTCTTCATTAACCATTCTTTCCTCGAAAGAGGCCGAAACTAGCACGGTTGTTTGTTCTTAAAACTTGAAAGAGACTGGCGCCGGACAAATCGCTCGGTTGGAAGGGCTTGCGGGTCAGCAGGGAGTTTCACTGCCGCTGAGTCAGTCGCGGTGAGTTCTATCTACAGAGCGAGCATCAGTTCTCACCGTACATGCGTAAAGCCTTGTCTTGCCTGGTTTACAAGCGAGACGTGCCGACTGCGTCATGGTGTAATTGGTGCTTCGCGTGCATTTGCACAGGAAGGTATCCCATGAAATCTTTAGCTGAATATGCGCTCGAGGTGGGCAAGCACGAAGGTGCAACCTACGTCGACGTGCGCATCATCGATCAGAAGTATCAGCACATTCAGACCAAAGATCTGACTGTGGCTGAGTTCAATCAAGGCACGTCTTGCGGCCTCGGTGTTCGAGTGATCGCCGGTGGCGGTTGGGGTTTTGCCTCGACCCAGACTCTGACCAAGCGGGCGATTGCCAAGGCCGTCAAGGAAGCGGTGAAGGTCGCGCGCGCCTCGGCAACCTGCCTTGCCGAACCAGTGAAGCTGGCTGCCGAGCCTGCTTATGTCGCTGAGTGGATTTCGCCGCATCTCGTCGATCCGTTCACGGTTTCGACCGAAGAGAAGTTGGCTCTGCTCTTCGACTGCGCCAAGATCATGCTTGCAGTCAAAGGCGTGACTCTTGCAGGCGGCTCCCTGTCCTTCATTCGCGAAGAGAAATATTTCGCTTCGTCGGAAGGCAGCCGCATCAAACAGACAAGCATTCGCTCGGGCATCGGCATCGAAGCCAATGCCACAGACGACCATGACCGCCAGAGGCGCTCGTGGCCGAACTCATTCGGTGGGCAGTACGAGCTCGCCGGCTGGGAGATCGCCAACCGCTGGCCGATCAAGGACCATGCGGAGCGCATTGCCGAAGAGGCTGTGAAACTGCTCACCGCGCCTTCGATGCCCAAGGGCAAGAAGGACATCATCTTGACCGGCAGCCAGCTGGGACTGCAGATTCACGAGTCTTGCGGTCACCCGAGCGAACTCGATCGCGCCCTCGGCTGGGAGATCAACTTCGCAGGATTCAGCTTCCTCACTCCCGAGAAGCTGGGCAGCTTGCAGTACGGCTCTCCCATAGTCAATCTCGTAGCCGATGCTACCGAGCCGACCGGGCTTGGTTCCTTCGGCTTCGACGACGAAGGAGTGCGTGCCAAGCGGACCTATCTGGTCAAGGACGGCCTGTTCGCGGGCTACTTGAGTTCGCGTGACACTGCGCATCTGGTCGGTCTCAACGAATCGGGCGGCGCCATGCGTGCTGAGTCCTATGCGTATGCGCCGATCATCCGCATGACCAACATCTCGCTTCTGCCCGGCAATGCCGGCAGTCTCGAAGAGCTGATCGCCGACACCAAAGACGGCTATCTCTTCGACATCAACAAGTCCTGGTCCATCGACGGGCGCCGCTATAACTTCCAGTTCAGCTGCGAAGCTGCCTGGGAGATCAAGGACGGCAAGCTCGGGCGCATGTTCAAGAATCCCAGCTACAGTGGCATCACGCCTGAGTTCTGGAATTCTTGCGACGCCATCTGTTCGGTCGAAGAGTACGTCAATTGGGGCGTTCCCAATTGCGGAAAGGGTCAGCCGATGCAGACCATGTGGACAGGTCATGGCGCTGCGCCTGCACGTTTCCGTAATGTGCAAGTGGGCATCGCCACGTCGGACGCGGAAACGCCGAATGCCGAAAGCGCGGACGGCAAGTCCGACGCCAAAGGAGGTGCCCAATGATCAACGAAGCAAGAGCAAAGAAGATCATCGCCGGCGCCATCCGCTACGCTCGGCGTAAAGTCGATGGCATCGAGGTGACGGTTGGCGGTTCGAATATCGCCACGTCGCGTTTCGCCCAGAACGGCATGACGCAAAACCAGGCTCCGACTACCGAGTATGTTTCGGTGCGTGTCCTTCTCAAAGGACGCCAGGCTCGATTGAACGGAGACGACCTCACCGAAAGGGCGGTCAAGGCGCTGATCGACAACGCCATCGTAGCGGCGAAACTCCTGGAAAAGGACGCCGATCTGCAGCCGATTGTCAAGCCGAAAGGCAAGCCGGCAAGGAAAGGCAAGGCGGTAAGCCGCTTTGACAGCAAGACGGCGAAGATGTCGGCGATGGACCGCGCTCGTGAAGTGCGCAAGGTGATCGATGTCGCCAACGCCAAAAACCTGATCGCCTCAGGCGTTTACGCCTCCGGCGAAACGTATACGGCGCTGGGCAATTCAGCCGGTCACTTCGTTTACCATCGCGAAACCTCGGCGGAATGTTCGATCACGATGACCGCGCCCGATTCGTCCGGCTGGGTGAAGGCTCAGGCGGTGAAGGCGTCCGATATCGACGTGCAGGAACTCGCTGAGCAGGCTGCCTCCAAGGCGCTTCTTTCTGCGAATCCGCAGGAAGTCGACCCGGGCAAGTACACGGTGATTCTCGAGCCGGCCGCTGCACTCGACATGATCGGGCAGCTCTGGTACTCGTTCGCCGGCACCAGCCACGTCGACAAACTGTCGTGTCTGCTCGGCAAACTCGGCAAGAAAATCTTCGGCGAGAACGTCACCTTCTGGGACGACGTCAATCACAAGGACCAGTCTGGTCAGCCTTTCGATGGTGAAGGGTTGCCTCGCCAGAGTCTTGCTCTTGTCGAAGACGGCGTGGTGAAGAACTTCGTCTACGGTCGTCGCAGCGCCAAAGCGCTCAAGTGCGAATGCACCGGACACGGGCTCAGCGAGCCGAGTGCCATGGGCGACTACCCGTCGAACATGGTGATGAGGGGCGGCGATTCGTCGGTGGGGGAGATGATCAAATCCACTGACCGCGGCATTCTCGTTACGCGCGTCTGGTACGTGCGTGAAGTGGACCCGACGACGATGCTTATCACCGGCCTGACTCAGGACGGTACGTTCCTCATCGAGAACGGCGCCATCAAGTGCGGCATCAAGAACATGCGCTTCAATGTGAGCATCATCGAGATGCTCAACAGCATTCAGGCGTTGTCGCCCGAGGCTCGCACCTCCGGCGAAGAAGCGCCCACTGCTGTGATGCCGGCACTGAAGGTGACCGGCTTCAATTTCACGGAGCGCACGCTGTACTAGATATGGCGGCGGCTCGCCGATGCCGGGCGGCAAAAATGCCGCCCCGGAAGCATAGGGGCGATGCCATGCATCGCCCGGCTTTCGATGTCGCGCAATATCCGCGTTTCGGAAGTCGGGCGCATGCAATGCGCCCCTACAGAGCGCCCCTACAGAGCGCCCGAAGTTCAAACTTCGCACTCAAGTTCAAATCTTAAGTTCAAACCTGAGGTTCAAGCCTGAGGTTCAAGCCTGAGGTTCAAACCTCAAGTTCAAAACTCAGGTGCAAACCTCACGTGCATGCGGACAATCTTGTCCGTGCGCGCGTTTTCTTGCAAATAGTCAGGGTATAAGAAGGCGCAAAAATCGCCTGTTACCCATGAACCTAATCACTAGAATCCGAAAGGAGATCTACATGGTTACTTGCACAACCAAATCTCGCCAACCCGGTGAAAGTGTGGATGTGGTTCTTGGCGCCGGTGGCGTTAAGGGCTTCGGACACATCGGTGTTTGGCGGAAGATTGTGGAGCTGGGCATTCCCGTTGGTACCGTCACTGGTGCCTCGGTCGGCTCCATTATCGCTGCGTTCGTCACCAATGGATACGGCGTCGAGGAATTGACGCGTGTTTTCCACAGGGGACTGAACAACCGCATGAATCTCGGCACAATCGTCAGCGCCCTTTCCTGGGGCGACCCGCTCTCGGTCATGATTGGCGGTCCGATGGACCTCACTCAGCCGATGCGCGAGATGGTTCGCGAGTTCGGTCTCAAGCCGAACAAGCAGCTCAAGATCGTTGCGTTCGACCTTATCGCTCAGGAGCCCGTGGTCTTCGAAGGTGAAGACTACGACCTGGCTACTGCGCTCACCGCCTCGTGTGCGCTGCCCTCTGTACTGCGCCCGAAGTGGTATCAGGATGGTGCTCGCATGCGGCTTCTCGCCGACGGGGCGCTCTTCCATTACAACCCGACGTGTTTCTCGACGGCGCCCGCCATCGTCAGCACGCTCAAGCCTGCCTCCGAATGGCCGCGCGAAGTGATGTACCCGATCGACATGTACTTCCACATGCGCGAGCTGTACTTCCCGATCGCCGGTCACCGGCGCGTCGTCGACCCCAATCTGCACATCGTTGTGGATTGTGGTTTGCCGGATGTGGCGGGTTTGAATTTCGGTGTCTCTGCTGAGACGTGTGACCGGATGATCGCGGATGGTTACAAAACCGCACATTCGGTTCTCACCGATGCGATTGCCAAAGGCCGGCTTCCCAAGCCGGAAACCGAGGCGGTCGCTCAGTGAGATTGTGACGCCCGCTTAAACAGAAACTCTTGCCAAAAGCAAACGCGCGGTTCATAGTGACCGCAAAATAAAAAGCGTTTGCCTTCCGCGAGCTACTCGCAAGAGCAATCGCAGACGCGGCGTTAAGTCGCGAGGCAAGAGTTTCTTCCTTTGAGCAGGTAAGTCATGGTTCAAACATCAGATAGAGAGACTGAAATGGCACGTAAAACCAAAGCAGCGAAGTCCACTAAGGACACGCGTCCGCTTGCCGGCAAGGTGGCAGTCATCACCGGCTCCACGAGCGGCATTGGTCTGGGGATCGCTACGGCGTTCGCCAGAAACGGTGCATCAGTTTTGCTCAACGGTCTGGGTGACGCGACCGAGGTCGAAAAGACTCGCCAGGCACTTGCTGATGAGCATGGCGTCGAGGTTCAATACCACGCCGCCAACATGCAGAATCCGGCGGACATTGTCGACATGATCGACTACGCTTGCGACCTGTTCGGTGGCGTGGACATTCTCGTCAATAATGCCGGTATCCAGCATACATCCCGCCTCGAAGACTTCCCTGCCGAGAAGTGGGATCAAATCATCGCCATCAATTTGAGCGCAGCATTCCACGCCATGAAGGCGGCGCTGCCTAAGATGAAAGAAGGTGGATTCGGGCGCATCATCAACATTGCGTCCGTGCATGGTCTGGTCGCATCAGCCGAGAAGGCCGCATACGTAGCCGCCAAGCACGGCATTGTCGGGCTCACCAAAGTGGTGGCGCTCGAGAATGCTGAAAGCGGTATCACTGCCAACGCCATCTGCCCGGGCTGGGTTCGCACCCCGCTTGTGGAAAAACAGATTGAGGCGCTCGCTGAGAAGAACGGCATCTCGATTGAGGAAGCAACAGTGAAGCTGCTCGAAGAAAAGCAGCCCAGCAAGCGCTTCACCGAGGTCGAGCAAATCGGCGAGATGGCTATCTTTCTGGCCGGACCTGCAGCTGCCAACATCACCGGTCAAACGATGGTGATGGACGGAGGCTGGGTCTCCAGGTAACATTCGCGACTATCTCTCGGGGCGGCGCCATGCGTCGACCGTGATGAATCAATAGTTTGAGGCAAGGGCAGTGGTTTCGACCGCTGCCCTTTTCCTTATCGAGCAACCGGATGGCACCGCTGGTGGTGTCGTCTTTGTCGGTTTCAAAAACAAAGGTGCGTATCGACGCCCCTGGCAGAGCGGTTCATCAGCCGGTCTGCGAAACAGACGCGCGCAAGCGCAGAGAATAAAGAGGTTCAATCCTATGTTCTACCGCATCCTGAAGTTCGCCGGGCAGTCGTCCTACATTCTGTTGGGCTATTTGACCTGGCTGTGGTTCCACGGTGGTCTGAGCTGGGAGTTTAGTCTGAGCTGCCTGGCGGTGAGCGGTTTCTGGCTCGCCATCACGGTGCTCGGCATGCGCCAGCTCTTCACCACGTACTTCGACCTTTTCTCCCGCCTCAAGGTGCTCCTGCCCCTGTGGATAGGTTTGGCACTGGCGGGCCTCGCGGTCTACAGCACCGACTCGCAGTCGATTCTCATCGGCGCCCTCTGCGAGCTGGCTGCATGGACCGGCGTTTACCTGCTCTATCGTCGCAACCGCAAGCAGTACATGATCAAGGGTCACGGTCCGCTGCCCAAGGGCACGTGGATCAATCCGCCCAAGGAAGTGCTGCGCCCCGGTGACCTCATCCTCACTTCCGGCCGTATCGCCACTCGTCTTCACGAGTCGGTCGGTCACGGCGAAGTGGTGGTGCTGCAGGAAGACGGCAAGCTCATGGCTTTCAGCTCCTACATGGAGCACGGCACGGTCTTCAACCGCGTCGAGGTGCTCACACGCAAGCCGGAAAGCCGCGGTCACTACGTCGTCATGCGACTGGTGAATCCGCTCACCGCCGAAGAGCTGGAGCTGATGCCCAAGCTCTGCCGCATCATGCTCAAAGAGAACGACCGCTGGCGCGAGGAAGCTCGTGCTACGCGCGACAAGGTGCTGGGCTATCTGCCCCTGCCGCGTTTCGCGAAGACCTGGATCAAGAGCAAGTTCTCGGTCACGGGTTATGACTGGTTCGGTCTCTTCACCGGACGCCGCGCAGCCAGCCACTGGACTTGCATCGGCGCCTGCCTCGAGCTGTATGCTCGCCTGGGCGTGAAGACGAATCGCTACGGAACGGGTCTGCTCGGTCTCGGTACCGGCATGCTCGACCCGATCATGCCGGTTCGATTCCTGTCGGATCCCGCCTTCCAGCTCCTCACGGAAGAGGACAAGAAGGTCTTCCAGGGTGCGACTCCGGCACAGGCTGTCGCTGCTGAGTAGTCAGCAAGTTCGCCGCTTCAAACCGGGCGACGCATGGCGTCGTCCCTGCGGCGTTTGCATGCGGCATAGGCCCCATAAGAATTGCGGGGGAGCGGGCTCTCGAAAGCGGGTATGTGATTGCAGAGATGCAGTTGCTGCCTGCCTGGGAGTCCGCTCCCTGCCGCAATCCCCAACTGTTCGCCTGAAGCATCTCGAAGACATTCTGGTGTTTTGCGCAAACACTCTGGGGAAACACCACCCGAAACGCAATCAAAATCAAGGACGAAAAATGCGTCTAAAGAAACGATTCCGCGGCGCCATGCTTGGTCTTGCCGCAGCCGATGCGGTAGGAACTACGCTTGAGTTCATGCCGCCCGGCACGTTTGAGCCCATCACCGACATGGTCGGTGGCGGACCGTTCGAACTGAATGCCGGCGAATGGACTGACGACACCTCGATGGCGCTTTGCCTGGCGGCGAGCCTCATCGAGTGCTTCGCCTTCGACGCGCAAGACCAGATGGAGCGTTATGTTCGCTGGTGGCGCGAAGGCTACATGAGCAGCAACGGTCGCTGCTTCGACATAGGCAACACTGTGGTTGCGGCGCTGCGTAAGTTCGAAAAGGACCCGAGCAATCCCTTCTGCGGTTCGACTGATCCGTACACGGCGGGCAACGGTTCGATCATGCGCCTGGCGCCTGTGCCTCTGGCGTTCTTCAATGATCCCGTCAATGCCGTCGAGAAGTCTGCCGAAAGCTCGCGCACCACGCATGGTGCCACGGTGGCTGTGGATGCTTGCCGCTACATGGCTGCAATCATCGTCGGCGCGCTCAATGGGGAGAGCAAGGAAACTTTGCTTTCCGCCAACTACGGTCCGGAACCGGGCTACTGGGACAAGTTGCCGCTCTGCCCGGAAATCGCCGCGATTGCCGCCGGTTCGTTCAAGACAAGCGAGCCGCCTGAAATCAAAGGCACCGGCTACGCAGCCAAGGCGCTGGAAGCGGCGTTGTGGGCGTTCTACAAGTCGGACGACTTCAAGACCGGCTGCCTTCTTGCTGCCAATCTTGGTGACGATGCCGACACCACCGCTGCCATCTACGGGCAAATCGCCGGCGCCTATCTGGGCGTCGATGCGATTCCCGAGAAGTGGCTGGCGAAGGTCGCTGACCGCGCCAAGATCGAAAGGCTCGCCGACGATCTCTACGAGATGTCGAACGGGCTGTAAGTGAGTTTGAAAACGGGCTGCGATTTGCGATTGTTCTGCAATCGTGATGACCAGCTCGTTTTCTTTAAATGGTGATACTATGATAACCTTTAGTAGGCAAGGCTTTGCGGCCTGTGACTTGAGCATACCGTGGCACTTTCTCTGGTTGGCGGCTGGATTCTAGTGATCCTGTACAAAGGCGGAGGTGGGCGACAAGTCCATGACGAAAACGTTCGTAAAGTTGGCTGATCACAACGCCTTTCGCTCGATATCAGGTGGTTAGAATGAGCTTGTAGTTCCTGATTTGCTCAGGAGCAGTGGCGCTGAAACCGCGACTGCATGCGGTTTGTGCATGACATCACGAGGTACCCGATATGGCAGACGAGAAGGAAAAAGGATGGGCGCCGCCGCCGCCCGAGGAGCAGCACAAGTGGCTGTTGAAGCTCGTCGGCGATTGGACGATCGAAGGCGAATGCAACATGGGACCTGATAAAGCGGCAAGCAAAAGCACCGGGCATGAAACAGTTCGTGCAATCGGTGATTTCTGGATGATTGCCGAAGGCGAGATGACGTCTCCCGAGGGGTCCGGACTGACGAGAATGACGCTCGGATATGACCCGAAGAAGAAGCACTTCGTGGGCAGTTGGGTGGGTTCGATGATGACCAACATGTGGGTTTATCAGGGCGAACTCGATGCCGCGGAAAAGGTCTTGACTCTAAGCACGGTCGGACCTGACTTTGAAAATGAAGGCAAAGAGTTGAACTATCAGGACATCATAGAAATTGTGGATGACGACAACCGTATTCTTCGCTCTCGAATGCAGGGAGCGGATGGAAACTGGACGCAGATTATGACTGCTCACTACAAACGCAAGAAGTAGTTTCTCCTGTTTTCTATTCCACATCGAAGGGGTGATGCGTCTCATTGCCCCTTTGGTTTTTGTGGGGTTTAAACTGCCAGGAAGCGTGATTCCGAGCTCTTTTTCGAATCACAATTCCCAGGCAGTTCTTTTTCTACTGATTTGATACTATAGAATATCGGAGTGTGGTTGAAATGAAAAAAGTTATGACCTCAGTAAACCGCGATGCTTTGTTCCTCGGGTGTACTCACCTGGGTTTTACATTGATGAACTGACCGCAAAAAGAAACGGCGGAGTGGAGAGTGACTCGTGATGAGCATCTCCACTCCAGCCGTGTCCCCTGAACCAACTGCTGCTCACATGCTTAGAGCATGTCGTTCGCCGCCAGCCAGTTCATGTATGCTTCGCCATGCTCGTCATCGACGCCGAGGAAAGACATCAGTCCTGCCACTCCGGTGTAGACCACCAGGAAGAACGTGGACGTGAAGCTTTCCGCGTAAGTGGCGTTCATGTAGTCGCCGAGCAACCGCATGCCGACCACTGCGGCGATGATGTAGGCCAGATGCTTGAGCTCGGTGTTGATGACACTGCCGAGGTAGTATCCGAGCGCATAGATGGTTCCGCAGTAGAAGCCGACCGTGGCCGCTTCGGTGCCGGCTTGCGCCAGTGTGTGGTCACCGAAGATGAGCCGTACGACCAGGGTGATGACGCCGATGTAGACTGCAAACATGCAGCCTGCTTGCCAACCGCACTTGAAGGACATATTGCGTTCCTTTTGCTTGGGAATGCGTTCGCGAGTGCATGCGAAACCACATCCCGTCTGTGCTGGGGCGGATTCTTCGCTGCTCCAGTCGCCGCCTGAAGGCGCGGTGAAACAATGAGAAACCCGCGGAAAGGAAGGTGCAAAGCGCACCTCCTGCAGACAGCGGAGTCTGCAAAGGAAAAGCACATCCACTGTGCGCTTCCTTTGCACCTCCATCCGAGCAAGCTGCTTGCTTTGGAAGAAGAAGCAGGGGACGCGGCTGTCACACCACATCCCCTGCCCCTTTCGAGGCGACGACGCTGAGAGCGTCATCACCTCAGCGCGTCAGGACTTCGCCTTTTCGCCTTCGTCCGGGCACTCGCCGTATTCGGCGCTGCCGATCAGCATCTCGTCGTCGCCTTCGACGAGAAATGCTTCGGTCTTGCCGCATGCGGGTGCTTTGGTTTCGACGACGTGCGCGACGCCGGCTTCGAGGACCTTGTCGAGCACGACCTCACCATTGTCCTTGATGCGGATGTGCCAGGGTTCTTTCGGTGTGACTTCGAGACGCATGGATTGCTCCTTTTGGTATACCGACGTTATGGAGCGTCGGGAAAGTTGTTGCCGTGCCTTATTCGATTTCGACAATCACATTGGCGCCAGGCTCAGCCGTCACCAGAGACGCGTTCTCCGTAACAACGGTGGAACCCGCTTTGGCGATGACCTTGCTGCCGTCGTAGGCGTCAACCTTCGAGTCGGCATGGGCGGTGACTGTCGCACCGGATTGGGCGATGACGATGGAACCAGCCATTGCCTCTACGTGAGCGCCTTCCTCGGCCCACACGTAAGCGCCTTTCTCGGCGATGATGAAGTCGCCGGGTTGGGTTGAATAGCTGGTGTTGACGATCGTCTTTTTCACCACGGGTTGTGGCTGAGCGACGATCTTGACCGGCTTGCCTGCTTTGTCGACTTCCGTGAAGCCAAGCTTGTTCGGCTTGTCCACGGTAATGGGCTTCAGGTATTTGAAGGGTTTCCCCGTCTCAACCGTCGTATTCATGTCGACTGTGCCCGCAGCCAGAGCGGCGGGGGCGGCAATAGCCGAAAGTGCCACGGCGACTGCCGCAGCGATGAACGTGACCTGTCTCATTTTTGCTGATTTCCCTGTTTGGTTCCGAAAAAATCTCCGAATTTCTTGAACAGGGCGAAACGACGCATTACAAAATCCCGGTGACGCCAGGCTTTTGCTGAACTCGTGAGACTCGAGCGCAGAGCGTATTTCCTATTCACACTTGCAGCTGTAGTTTGCAAGCTGACCATCCGGAGAAGAAGACCCACGTGATTAGTCCGCATTGCGCGGTCCCATGGGCCCACCTCCCCGGATCGTCGGGCGCGGTTTTGCGGTCGAGTCAGTCCGACGACGATTGTTCCATCAAAACTATTGCCGATACGGCGTCCTGGTATTCCTTCGACTCGGCATTGGGCTCTGCCTCCGGGTCGAAATTGAGAAGCTGGGTCGCCATCCGCAGGGCGGCACGGGCTTGCTGAGCCATTTCCTGCTTGGTCATCTTTCTGCCGTAGCGAGTGGCGTCCAGATATTGCAGCACATTCGCCTGAGCAGCTGTGCGCAAACGCTGGACGTAGTCGGCTGGCAAGGGCAGCTCTTCGACAGCGGCGACCACAGACAAGCTGTTCGTCGTCTGCCAGGTGGCGCCGTTTGTGTGCCCCGTCTTGACGATGTAATCGAGAAGCTGAGCGGGCGTCTGTCGGTCGAGCGTGCGTGGGAGCACCTTCAAGGACAGGTGTTGACCGCCCTTGCAGTAGCGTCCCATGTAGATGATGTGCGCGGGACCGCGTGTGCTGTAGTACACGCCCGGCTTGAGCTCGCCCTTCTTCAGAGGGGCGGCGGTGCGGCGAGTCTCGGCGGCGGTGAACTCGGCGTGGATGTCGGAGCCGACGCGGATGATTTTCATCTGCGAGCCTTCGCGTGCGAAGATGAACTCGCCGTTCGGGGCGCCACCGGCTGCGATACCGCAGGCGGCAATGCACTCGAGCAGTATTTCTTCGCGCATGTCGAAAAGCAGCCCGTCTTCGGTGATCACCTTCCAGGCTCGGCCGCCTTCCCCGCGCGCTTCCAGTCCGATGATGCGAACCTTGAACGGCGTGTTGTCGCCCTCCTTGATGGTGAACTGAATCTGTCCGTAGTTGCTCGCCCATTCCTGAGCGGTGGCGCGCTGTGCCTTGCTTTCCGCGTCGGTCGGCATGGCCGGTGACACGATCAGATCGGCAAACTCGCTGCGTTGAAACTGCTGCATCCACTGATTGTGCGCCGCGAATTTCTGCGGTGCTTTCACGTACAAAGCAATCTTCGTCGGTATTCCACCTGTTCTCATGGTGGCATCCTTCGTTTTCTTGGGCGGGGCGAGCGGACAGCGCGACACTGCGCCATTCACTCGACCCCGGTGTTTCAGCTCGAAACGCCCTCTTTCTTGAGCGCTTCCTGATTCGTTACTTTTACGCTTTGACGTCGATCTTGTGCGGGCGCCGGAAAGGAACTACCTTTCCGGTCTTGTCGTACACACCGACCGCGATCTGCGATTTTAACGCCGGCTTCAAGACGGTGACTCCGGGCTGCTCGGCAAGAGCTGCCATTTGAGCCTGCCGTCGCTCTTCCAGCGAAGGCATCACATCTTCATCGAGCACACCGCGCCCGATGCCGAAGTTGCGACGCTCGCGCTGGGGGCGCTGCGGCATGCGCATCGCTGCGGTGGCGTGCGCGCGTCCGAAGCTGTTGTCGGACGGAGAATCGAATACGCCCATGCGTTTCGGCTCTCGGCCGCTATAGTTTTGCGCTGCATAGATCGCCGAGTGATCTTCCACGAAGGGCCAAACACCATCACGAGCATCGGGCGCTTCCAGGAAATATTCGAGCTGTTTGCCGCGACTGAAAACGCGATTCACGTCCCGGCGCAGATGTTTCCACTCGCTGCGTGCATGCGGACCATGACGCATGTCGTTGGCGTGCTCCAGGGCTGCGACACGCTCTTCCAGGACGAAGAGGGCTTTCTCGAAGCGGCTGAGCGGAATGCTGAAACCCCGCATGAGCGGATTGCTCAGGGAAGGGATGGAGATGGCGCTTGCGAATTTCGCTTTCAGGGCGCGCAGTTTTTCCACTGCTTTGAGAGTGCGGTGACGAGAGAGTTTGTAGCGCCAGTGGTCAGCGAGAACCAGAAGTGCCCAAACTGCGATTGCCAGCAAAACCGGCAGCGCTGCGACGGCGACTCCGGTGGCTATGGCGAGCCATTTCATAGTTTGCAGAATGATCATCGAATGTTTTCCTTCTACTAGATGAGTGGTGCATCATGTCCGGCACTCGCTGAACGCGGACGCCAGGGCTTATACGGCTGTTTGGCAAAGCACGGTTGCACTCTGGCGACAGTGAAGTCGCTCGAGTTATTGCGCCGTGGGAAGGCTTATGAGGTCGTTTGTGCTTTGTTGCCGAGAATTAGGTTGAGAAGATGTATTTCCAGCCAAGCAAAACTAATAGGCGTCACCAATAGTTCTTCTGCAAGGAGCAGCTAAATAATTGTCAAGGTTGTGGTTTTATGGACGTGAAATTCAGCTTCCGGCACTTCTGCGCGTTCCGCTAGCTGTGGTGAAAACCAGCTAAGAAAGTGGCTTGTAACGCAATGTACGAAGTTTGAACTGCCGTTTAATGTCGATGTCAGCGATTGCCGGAAGCGGCGTGGCCGATCGCAGACGGCGAGGTTGTGCGGCGCAGAGCCTGGTGCTGAGGGCGTTTCTCTAAGGGCAGAATTTTGTAAGCGATATGTTTGCGTGCATTGTTGAAGGCCAGTTGAATGGCTCGCTGCAATTGGGCATCCGAAGCCCGGCTCACATGCACTTTCACATCCGGCGCCAGACCGACGCCTTGAATGGGCAGACCGGACGGGCGGAAGAAGCGCGCTGAAGTAATTTTGACGGATGTGCCGTTATCGAACTCCCAAACTTGCTGGACGACACCTTTGCCGAATGTTTTCTCACCGATGAGAGCGGCACGTCCATTGTCTTTGAGCGCACCGGCGAGCATTTCTGCTGCTGATTTGGATTCGCCGTTCACCAGGACAAGAATTGGTGTGTGTGCGGCAATGCATGTTTCTCTGCTCAGTACGACAAGATCTCCGTCGCGCGCTTTGACGGCCTGTTGCGGTTCGACCGAAAGTGTTTCCGTATAGCCGACGGCATCTTCGCGCCCGACCATTTTGACGAAACCGCCTGAATCGACAAGCATTTGAAATATAGCGAAAGCATCATCAATACTGCCGCCCCAGTTGTCCCTCAAGTCGAGGATGATGGCCCGTTGAGAGGCGAATTGCTTTAGTGCGCTGCGTGTTTCTTCTACGCATGCGCGCGCACTGAAGGTGCGGATTTTTATGTAGCCGATTGAGTTCTTGAAAGTCTTTGTCGAGACGACATTGTGAGCGCTCGATTCGGATTTGCGCTCGCCGGTACAGTGAACATCGCGGAAGAAGGTGTATTCGTCGTTCAAATAGTCCAGCATAGCCGTGCAGGCAGTGTCGAAATCGCCTGGTGTATGCAGCTTGCCTTTGTACTTGTCGCGCCAATTGTCGAAATTGCGCAGGCGTTCTTCGTAGAGAAAATTTTGCGCGGCCAGCTGCCAGACGCGTTCGTATTGTTGCTCGAAACTCTCGTCTGCAGGCTTGTGCGCGTTTAGCCAGGTCTTGCAATTGGTTTTTGTTTCCGGTTTGGCGATTCTCTCCTGTGCCGAGAAAACCGGTCGGTAAGAGCCTTGGAATGCACTTAGTATGATGCTTGTTGTGGTGGCGAATGCCAGTGCGGAAATTGATCTCAAGTTGCCCATCCTGCTCGAAGCTGCATTTCGAGCCACTTTGAAGTGGGTCACATCGGCTGTTGAGTTAGAATCGAGAAAAACTTTGCTGGTGAACGACCGCTCTCGAGAGAGCGGTTGTTGTGCGAAAACTTTGAATGTGACTGCTTCTTGGCGTGTAAATCCGTGCACGGATATTACTACTATTGCACACAGTCTGAATTCTGCATAGATCGGATTTTGCTGAGCCGCTTGAAACTGTGATGGACAGCCAGCTGTTCTACTGTTTCACTGGGGCAGGTGGTGGAACAATTATGCCTGTTCTTGCAGGAAGATCGCCAATCGATCGCTGTTGGAAACTTTGGAAACGGTTTGTTTGTGCGGGTTTATAGAAATACGATAAGGCGTAGTAGGAGCGCTGAAAAAAGACTAGCGTGCCGGTGGAGGGGATATGAAGACCCCTTCGGACGCTAGTCTGGCCGCTGTAGGACGGGCAGCGCCAACCAACTGTTCTTCAGTTGGCTAAACGCTGCCCGCCCCTTTGTTAGGGAACTGCGACCCGTCCCCTTGTGCTACGCCGTCTGCATCAGGTCGAAGACGCTGACGCTCTGGTGGCGTGTCGGGTAGGCGTCCGGCATGTTGCTGTTGCCGCCGCCGATGTCGTCACTCTCGCTGCCCTTGCCGTGGTCGCTGATGCCTTTGGCCGCTTCGATGAGCGACGTGGCTGCGAACAATCCCGGGCACAGGCGAGCCTTGAATGACGTTCCATTCGCAAGCTGACGCTGGCGAGGATCACGTTGATCGTTCATGGCTTTCTCCTAGATAGACAGTAACGTCCTGAGTACCACACCATACTGCACTGCCGACCAGCCCCCGACGGCTTGCGCCGCCGGGAGCCGGAATGCAGCCCGATGGGTTCGAGCTAGCGGCGGTACTCCACCGGACGGATGAAGGCGCACACCGCCATGCCCTCCGCGTTGTAGCGGATGGTCACGCGCGTGTTGCCGTCCTCCGTCAAGTAGGAGTCCCTGCTCTTGGGCTTGTCCAAGCCCGCCGCCGAGCTGGTCGCGTACGCGACCGGCTCGAACGCCGAGTCCTGGATGCGCGCCTCGCGCCGGAGGGACTTGCGCTCCGCCGCGAGCTTGCACTCGCGGTGGTAACGCTTGTCCTCGGCGCGGCCGCGAGCGTTGGAGTCGAACTTGTCGCCCCCGCGCTTGCCCTTGAGCCGCTTGCTCTTGCCACCGGTCAGAATGATGAACACCATTCAGTCGTGTCCTTTCAAGTTGATGTTGAGAACACCGCCGGTGATGGCACCCCATGTGCCACCACCGTTCCAGAAGCCGCCACCAGTCTGCGAACCGTGGTTTTCACCACAGCCCGCTTTTCTGGCAGCCGCCGCTGAATCTTAACTAGTCGAGTGCTTTACCTGCCTTCGGGCTTGCGCCTTGGAGCAGATACGACACTGACTTGATGGACTACTCGGCTTCCGGGACGAACGGCGCCCCTTCAACCGTGCTCTTGCCGTTGTAGTCGGAGTCCAGGTCGAAGAACATGGACAGGAAGGTCGTCTCGAACGAGCCCGAGGGGAGCATGTTCTCGATGACGACTTCCTCGTTCCCCGCCTTGAACCCGAAGTCACTGACTTGGGCGAAGAGCGCACGCGTCGGACCGGCGCTGTACGGCTCGAAGTACCGTTTGGCGACGCGGTTGTAGAGCCGGAAGACGCGCTGCTTCTTCCGGTTGTAGTCACCCGGCAGTGCCTGAGGGAAGTGCTTGCCGTAGAACTCGATCGCCCGCGGTTTGTTGACCATGAGCGGAATCTCGTTCTCGCCTTGCGGCAGGACAAGCGTCCCATCGAGCACCTTCAGGAGGCTCTGGTTGTACCAGTACGCCTGGATGGCGCCGATCCAGAGGGAGAACTCGCGAGGCAGCTTCATCGCCACCTCATCGAGGCACCGGTGCGTCGCCGCCTGCGTCACGAGCGAGAACTCGATGGGCATGTTCACGCGGACGTGAACCGGCTCCTTCTGATTGTCCTCACCCCAACGCTGACGGTTCGGCCCGTACATCAGGATCTGGTGCATGTCCTCGAAGTGAGAGAACTGCTCTCCGAGTTGTGCGCCACGGTTGCGTGCCTCTTCGAATTCTTCCCAGCACTTCGCCAGTGCGGCACGCACCTCCTTTGCGAAGTCGGATTCGTCCGGGGCGCCCAGAGTCAGGCACATCCGGAAGGCAGCCAGGGGACCCAGCTGCAGGAAGGCGTACCCGAGGAGGTCGTTGGTCTGGCAACGACCACGGCGCTGTTTGCCGTAGGCGTTGGGGAAGCGCCAGTTGTGCGCCTCCAGCTTCGCGACCTTCTCGCTGAGGTAGCTCGTGATCATCTGCGAGTTCATGCCGGGGACGATGAGCCGGATCTTGAAGTGGTTGCCCTTGAGAGCGCCCAGCGACAGAGGACCCTGGACGTAGAGCGGGTCCATGATGAACCAGTCACGTCCGCTGAGCTTGTGAGGCCGGCACATCTTCTTCACGATCTCCATCGGGTTTGCACCCTCCGGATAGCTCTTGAATTCGATGCGCATGCCCTGACCGGTCTCCGCGGTCCTGTCCTTGTTTCCGGCATACGTGATACGCACTTCGCAGCCCTGGTCCCTGAGTTTGGACCTGAGCAAGTGCTCCGTGTGCCCAGTCGTGAGACCGCGCTTCACCACTTTGACCTGGATGAAACGCGTCGGCGTCTGGGCGTTCGCGATCTGAGCGGCGCTGAGATTGCTCACGGTGTCAGCCGTGAAGCGAATCCCGTCGAGGCTCTCCTCTTCGACCACGAAGTCTTCGTGGGAGGCTTTCAGTCGGGCACGCGGTCGCGTCCCTTCTTCGAGCCAGCTGAGCAGAGCCGGCGGCAGGAAGTCTCCGTCGCTCGGATAATAGAACTGAGTTGACATGGTATACCATCCTTCTCGTTTGTGGGGACGCGCGCAGCCACCCGAGATGAGTGGTGCACGCGCCCCGACGGGACGATGTGGCTGATGCCTACAGAAAGCGGTGCGCTACGCGCGCCATCCGCTAGTGGCTGGGCACAGGGCGAGATACTGCTCGATCACTTTCAGATCGGTCATGTAGAGGACCGGCGGATAGCCGTCTTCGGTGAGACGGACGAGCTCTGCCGGATCCACATTCATTTGCCGATCGATGAGCGCTGCCTTCATGCCGCAGGCCAGAGCGCCCTTGATGTCCGCCGTCAGATTGTCACCAATCATCAGGCATTCATCAGGACGTACGCCGAAGCGTCTGCACGCTTCGTCGAAGATCTCGCGATCCGGCTTCGGATGCCGAACCTCGAAGGAACAGATGATGTCCTGCCGAGTGAAATACCGACTGAGGACAGTGTCGGTAAACAGACGGCCGGACGGGAACGCCCACAGGTTGCTGATGATGCCCTGGCGAAATCCCAGCGACTGCACGAAGTCCAGGACGTCCTGAACTTCAGGGAAAAGGGCGATGCAGTTTTTCTCCTTGCCGATGAGGGTTCGGAACGCATCGAGACGACGCGTGTCGAGATCCCACCCGAACGTTGCCGAGGCTTCCTCTGCAAAGAGGGTCTCGTCAGATGTCGGGTTCGTCAAGCAGAAGCGAAGGAAGTCACCAGTCGGAATCGGGTGCCGGTTGGCACCGATTGGCAGCTGCAGAGGTGACAGAATCACCTGTGCTTCTCCGATGGGTTCGCGGCAGTGGCTCATCCCGAGGGTCATCCACATATCCCAGAAGATGACCTTGGGACGCCAGCCTTCGAACAGCTTGGCTACAGATTCGTTCATTTTTGAGCTCCTTCATTTTTGAGCTTTAGAACTGCCTTCCTGAGACAGGAAGCAGCTTTTCGATTGGAAGGAGCCGTTTCGCAGCTTCGAGTCATCGAACTTTGCGAGACGGTCTATGCGCCCGCCTATGTCCAGAACCGTTCCGAACATGAGGCGGGCACCCGTCTTAGTGTTTACTCACACTTGGGTCGGGTTTGGGGTGCCCTTCTAAGCGCCCCCGATGGAGACAACCAGCCGGCTACGCTATCCAGCTGAATTCCACCTCGATGCCGTGCGGCACCTTGGTGCTGTGGTCTCCCTTGATGAACGTCAGATGTCCGTGCGGCTTGTAGCCGAGGGCGAGAATCGCTTCGGCCGCCTTGCGACACGTCTGCGGCATGTGACCGGGCAACGTGGCGACGACGGGCGTCGAATCGGCTTTCTCGGCGGCTGCCAGGCGGTCGGCGTCGAACTCGATCACTGCGCTCTCGAAATGGTTGCCGCGCCGCGTGAAGCGAACGTGGTTGAGCCCGAGTGCGGAAGTGTCGTGGCATTCGTCGGCCAGCTGGGTTTGGGCGGCACGTTGCAGTTCGTTGTCGCGCAGCGGACCGTCATCGCCAAGATTCCGCCGGCCATTGCCGGTGGTGGCGTTGACGATGCTGAAGCCTGCGGCAACGAGGGCCTCCACGAGCGTTTGCACGCTGGCGGGAAGCAGGTGTACTGGAACTTTCGACATAGGTCTCCTTCCCCCGCTTGAGTGAAACGCTTAGTGCGCTCCAGTTCGGCGGTGGTAACAAGATTTTTCTACCGATGCATTCGCGTCTGAGCCTGTCCGCCCAAACGCACGTTCAGCAAGTGAGAACTGCAACGTCAGTCGTTTGCTAGGCGACGTCGGTCCAGCTCTGATTTGCTGTGGATAGGAGAAGGGCACAGTGCTTATCCCGGAGCGCACTTGCGTGCGTTCCAGTGCACAACTGATAGACACTTGCAGCGTCTACGAGTTGTGCTAAGACATCAGTGCTTTTGAGACGCCTTTACGTTGTTCTCCACCGGGACAGTCAGTCGGAGAAGAACAGTGAAAGCGTCAAACTTCGTCACACCACTTTTTCCGCCAATTCGAAAAAGGCAGCCACACCAGGTACGTCTTTATCCCGAGCACTTGAGTGCCGGATGTTTTAGCTGGAAGCTGAGACCTGGATTGATTTAAGGGCTTGTCTTGTTCGTTTTGTGCAAGAAGTAGAAGTGAATGTGATCTGACACTAAGAAATTCGACACTTGTCAAGCAAGCCTTTTGTACAAAACGTGAACTAGTAATGCTTTTGAAATTCATGATGAAAGCTGTGAGAGGTCGCGCGCGAGTTAATCTTGATCTCTTACATTTATTGCAGATGAGCGAGCGCTAATTTCCGCTAGCATTTTGCCCGTGAATGCCTGTGTTGCATTGCTTTACAGGATTTATCCTCTTTGGCTGGCTGCAATGGAATGCGCGGCTCTGCTAGGTTTATTTGTCTAAGGTTTTCCCGAATCGATTAAGGGTTGCCCTAGCCAGCGCCAGATTAGCAAGCTCTTAGATTTGTTAATTCAAAACACAAAGTTCGACTGTTGCACCCCCGCTAACTGCGGTCGCAAAGGTGCGAGATGTATATCTATTTGTCGTCGCGCCCGATATATGGCGGATTTGAGGTGTCAGTATTATGACGGGCGCGCGCGAGATGTCGTTCAACCTCAACTGGCCCATGGCTTTAGGCCTTAGTCATGACATTGCTTTTGGTCCATGCAAATTACTAAGTTCAAAGCATCTTTTCTCTTTCTTTTCTGCAACTGGAGTCCAAATCTAACTGACCTAAAAACCCCGTCCACCCGGCGGAAGCATTAGATATTCGACCCCTGCAGAGTCGAGAGATTCGAGACAGCTTTTCAAAAACGTCCCGAGTGAAGAGATCTGCGTTTGCAAGACGCTGATAAATAGACCCCAAAGGTCTTACCTCGTTGTCCCCGGCAGCCGAGGTACCAGTCGACATTAGCAAAACCGCGCTCGTTCCCTTGCATGAACGAGTGCATAAACACGCGTGCTTATGTCGACCGGGGTCGACCTTAGCCGCCATAAGGAGAATGACTATGATTATTCACAATCACCTCACCCCTCCGACGGGCGCCAGCGAGGTCACGGAATCCCGTGAACCCAAGAAGGCTCTCGTCGGTATCGTCGATCAGCTGAAGAAGGCAGACGCCGGCGTCGAAGTGGATTTCCACGACAGCGGCAGCGTTCGCATCATCAGCACTTCCTCCACCAAGGGCCTGTCGACGTCGCGCTTCGGCAATGACCCCAAGGGTCATGCGCTGCGCACCATCCGCAACAGCAAGATCGCCAAGCTGCTCGAGCTGTCCGACTGCGAAATCTCCGCCCCCAAGGTGGAAGAGTTCTCGTTCGGCTACCGGGTCGCTTTCAACCAGGTGCACACCGTCAAGGGTCGTCGCACCGCGGTTCCGGTTCGCGCCGGTTACGTGCACGTGCACATGGCCAAGGACGGCACGGTCTTCCAGATCGTGAACACCTTGCGACATGCCAGCAAGCCGGCTTCGCTCGGCAAGCTGACCACGCGCGCGCAGGCGATCGAGAACGCCAAGGCCAAGCTCGCCGAAATCCTCGCCAAGGCTGACCTGGCGAAGGAAGAAGCGCAGAAGCAGTCTCCCCTGGGCGACAAGCTCGCGGGCGTCAAGCTTCACCAGGCCATCGCCGGCATCGACCTGTCGACCCTGAACAACAGCCGCCTCACCCAGCTGATCGCCGAGAACCGCAAGGTTGTCGACCGCAGCTCCAACGAGGTCCAGCTGGTGTTCTCGGCTCACGAAGACAGCATGGACCCCGTCTACGAGGTCAAGCTGTCGGTCGGTGAACCGCGCGTGCTCTGGGGCTTCCTCGTGAAGGCCAAGACGGGCGAGGTCGTGTACGACCGCAACCTGTTGCACTTCGCCGCGCCGGCCGGAACCGGCAAGGCCGTTCAGGTCAAGACCCTTTACCGGGTTCCCGACCCGAACAAGGTGATCGACCAGGCCGTGAAAGACGGTGTGATCGACACGCTGCCGGACCCGACGGTGCTCAAGAACGAGTACTACCAGGTGTTCGTCGGCGGCAACAAGAGCAAGCCCGTGAAGGCCAAGGCCGACGGAACCTTCAACTACGGTCCGAAGGATCCGGAGTTTCCGGCGGTCGTCACGTTCTTCGCTCTGAACGTGCAGATCCGGCACCTGATCAAGATGGGTCTGAAGGCTCCGTCTTCGCCCATTCCGGTCTACGTGCAGGATCCCGGCGTTCGCGACAACGCGTACTTCGATCCGTCCGACCCGCAGCTTCGCGGCGGCGTCGGCTCGGGGCTGAAGCGCGGCGGTCTGAACGTCATGATCGCGTTCGACCTGTCGGTGTTCTGGCACGAGGCCGGACACTACTTCGTGTTCATCCAGACCCCGGGCAATGACCTGCCGGGCGGCGAGGGTGGCGCGATGCACGAGTCGTCCGGTGACCTGATGGCCATCACCTGTGGCTATCTCTTCCGCATCTGGTTCGCCAAGGAGCTGGGGGAGAAGTTCGGGTTGAAGGACATCAAGGCCGACCGTCGCGTCATCGGCGAGTACGCACTGCCGCCGGATGGTATCCGCATCCAGCGGAACACCAAGAAGACGCCGGGCGACAAGACCGGTGAAGTGCACGACGACGGGCTGATCTCGGGCGGCGCTCACGCTGACCTGCTCGAGGCGCTCTGCGTTGCGGCTGGCGAAGGCAAGGAAGAGGAAGCGATCAACACCTTCCTGTCCATCTACATGATGGCTCTGAGCCTCGTTCCTGCGCACAAGGTCACGTTCCGCGACATGCTTCGCTGCATGATCACCGCGGACACGAACCTGAACAAGGGAGCGAACCGCAAGCTGATCGAAGACGCGCACGCTGCTCACGGCATCAAGCTGGCGAGCAATGTCGGCACCGGCGGTGGCAACACTGTCGTGGTCGTCACGCGTCGTCGTCGCAAGAAGACCGCGTAACAACGGTCTGACGGCGGGCTGAAGTGACATGCTCGACCTTCGGTGCAAGGCATTGCGCAAGCAGTGCCTTAATCCGAAGGTCGAGCCTCTGTCCTTTAGTTCTTTTTCACAATCTACGACCAGCGGTAGGAGGTTAACAAAAACTCTCCTAAGAAGAAGAAAAAAAGTGGCTTGCGTCCAAAACAAGCCGCACAAAAGGGGGTTTATGAGAAAGCTCGTTATCTTCGAACTCCCCTTTCGAGGAAGGGATGAGTTCTTGCCGCTTGCCGGCAATCCATGTTTCGACGTCAAATGGGTAAAGCCGCAGAACTACAGCGGTGGCGCCGACGTCATCATTCTTCCAGGCTCCGGTCGGACTATGTCCGACTTGGTCTACTTGCGTGAAAACGGCGGCGACAGGCTGATTCGCGAGCATCTTGCCGGAGGCGGTACCGTCGTAGGTATTTGCGGCGGCTATCAGATGCTCGGCGAAAGGCTCTGCGACCCCATTCTCAAGCAAGGTGAACACACTGAGCTGCCTGGTTTTGGCCTGCTTCCCATGCAGACCACCTTCGGTCCTTCGATGATGCATTCGCACACTACTGCGCGTCTGTCGCTGGGAACGTGTGAAGGCTCAACAGTCGAAGGCGTTGAAGTGCGTTCGGGATACAGCGAGGTGACACCCTCTTCTGTATCCGGAGAGCATTTTTCCCATCTATCGCTCAACACCATCGTCAAGCGTGATTTCCAGAAGCCCAAGCCCGAAGGCGAGCTCATTTGCTTGAGCGTCTCCGGTGTCGAGCAGCTGGTCGACTGGAAGCCCGGTGATGAAAAGCTGGACGGATTGGTGTCTCGCGACCGCAAGGTCTGGGGCACGTATATCCACCTGATCTTTCATAACCCGGCTTTCTGCCAAACATTCTTCGCGACGATGCCTTGAAAAACAGAAAGCGTACATGCGTCGCCGGCGCGGCGCCTGCCTTCGCTTCTGCGCCAACCAAAAACTAGGACAGCGCCATGTCGTCCTCAAATGACTCGGCAGTTGCTGCCTCGCAGCTGCTGCCTGCAGATGCAGTTTCGGCTGCAAGCAGCTCTGATATCATGGCGACGGATTCCGAGAAGGACCTCGCGTCAAAGGGCAATCAAGTGAAACTACTCGTCTTCGACATGGGCCATGTCTTCGTCGACTTCGAGTGGGAAACTGTCTGCAAGGGCTTCTGTGACAGGGCCGGGATAACGCGCGAAGAGTTCGCACCGATTCTCAAGCACATCGCTTCACTCGGTTACGAATCTGGACGCGCTGGAACAGCTGATGTCCTGCGCGAAATCAACGCCAAGGTCGCCGACCTCAATTTGACGGAAGATGAGTTTCACAAGCTGTGGAACGCTACCTTCCGCGAAAATGAGGAGATGGCGGCACTGTTGCAGTCACTCAAGAAAGACCGCCCGATCTACCTTCTTTCCAACACCAACGACAGTCACTACACTTACCTGGAAAGCACGCACAATGTGTCGCGGCACTTCGAGGAATTGATCCTCTCCTACCTGGTCGGCTCTGCCAAACCGGAGGAAGCAATCTACCTGGAAGTGCTCAAGCGCAGCGGCTTGAAAGCAGAGGAGTGCCTTTTCGTTGATGACCTGCCTGCCAACATCGAGGCAGCCGGAAAGTTGGGCATGAACACAATCCGCTTCGTCGGCATCGCTGATCTGAAAGAGCGTCTGGCTGCTTTCGGCATCCGCTGCTAAGTTCGGACAAACACTTTTCGACCGGCAAGGCTCACACGCGCAGTCTGCCAAGACAGGCTGTCTGAGCCCATCGCGGGCGCCAGTTCGTTAGTTCTGGCGCTTGTCTAAGACCTGGTGTCGGCTGACCTGGCCGGCACCCGCCCTCCCATGGGCTGGAGTAATAATGAACCAAGGACAAAACAAGTACCTCGTAGCTACCGGCATCTGCCTCTTCCCGGTTTTCGCCGCTACGCCATTCCAAGCTGTCGAAGCGCTCAAAGAGCGTATTCATCAGCGCGGTCAATTGCCCGCACACAAGAGCGATCCGGAAATCGGCATGTCGCTCGTCGAGGCTCTGCACGCCGGACGCCTCAACTTCATCGTCATGGATGAAGAGCGCACGCTGCTTCTGGGCGGCGAGTATCAGGGCAACTACGAGGACCAGGTTAGCCGCAGACTGGCTGACAGTCTGAGAGGGATGCTTTCCGAAAACCTCTACTACCAGACCGATTACCGCACTGCATAAGCGGTAGCACGGTCCACAACAACAATCCGTTTTCAAACGGAAATTGCCAATGGAGAAATTTGTGAAAAACCGTTTTGCAACGTTCCGGACGTATCTGGCTTACGCCATCTCGACGCTCGTCGTACTGGCAATCGCGAGCATCTTCAACGTCGGCTCGGAGTTTGTGAGTTTCTACTGGCCCGCTGCGTTTTTCGCGGTGGCCGGTCTGGACTTCTACAAGAGCCAGGTCGTCGAAGGTGGTGCCTCGGAAGTTCGCGCCTATGCGTGCTCTTCCAGCGTGCTGCCGGGTACCTACGTTGATCAGTGGGGCGTCTACCGCGTCGACTATTTCGGCTCGCCGCGTCGCATTCCCACTGCCAACAGCGCAGACCCCGCCACGGCAGAGATGTGCAACCAGCCGCGCAGCCTCGGTGACAACTACACCGATCGCTTCCTCGGTTACATCTTCACCGCACCGTTCATCCTCCCCGTCAAGCTCTACCAGGCTCTCATGCGCTGAGTGAGCTAAATCAAAACGCCCAGCCGGGACGTTTTGATGACCGTTAAATCGGCACCTGGAGCGAGCCTTGGAAATACACCCCGAATGCAAATTCGGGATGTTTTCTTCGGCTCGCTTTTTGGGTGATTGTTCTACGAGGAGGTATAGTATAATTCAAATGCATATCAGTATGCGGATCTCGTCTCCAACACTTTTCTTGAGGTCAATTTTGCATGAGGCGCAGGGCAGAAACAGCCAAAATAGCGGCTCCCAGGTGCAGTCCCGACTCATCCAAATCAAAAGTTGGTTGGTGGTGAATGCGGCGGCTGCCGGATATTTGGGCCCCTAGATAAACGAAAGCTGCTGGCGCAGCGCTGGCTAAAAGAGCGAAGTCCGATGCCCATGTCTTGCGGCTCAGATCTGAAACTTTGCCGGCACCGAGCAGGTCGATCGCCGAGTTTTTCAGAGTATCGATTACGCTGGCGCTCTGCATTGCGTTGGAGTCGGAGTCGGAATTGGAGACGCTAATGGAAACCGTCAGACCATCACCGTTTTCTTTGGCGGCAAGTTTTTCGATGTGCTGAATCGCTTCTGCCTTTGCTTCGACTGTGGCACTGGATATGGTGCCGGAAAGAATCACTTGCTGCGACATAATGTTTCCTCTTTGGCTCGAGGAAATGCAGGAGCCGAGCGCTATTGATGCAATGCCCTTATTGGCGAGTTCGCTGGCAAGTCTATAAATTCCTGTCATCAAGCGATTGGCTTTGGGCAAAGCATCTTGAGGCTTTCCGTTATGCTCTTCGGCTTGTACCGAGACCGTGAAGAGCGAAACCTGGTTGTTTAACTGTGTTGAGATAATTCCGGCTCGTCCGGTTTCAATCGTCGCGTCGACGTGCAATCCGAGCAATGCAGAAACATCTGAGAGCGCGCCGGCTTCCATCAACATTCTTGCACTTTGATTGCCGTCGCGTTCTGCTTCTTCTGTTCCGGGCTGCATGATGATGCGCAGTCGTCCTTGCGGTTTTGCAGAAGATGTTGGTGACGTCAATTCCGCTGCGATCAATTCGGCTGCTGCCAGCGTAATGGCAATGTGCGCGTCGTGACCGCATGCATGCATGATGCCTGGGGTTGCCGAAACATAGGCGGCACGGTTGGATTCGAAACCTGGCAGAGCATCCATGTCGCAGCGAATTGCCACCGTCTTGCCAGTGCCGAAATCAGCGATCAAACCTGTTTTGGCGATACCGGAGCGAACTGTGAAACCGAGCTGCTCGAGCCTGTTTTTCACCAGTTTGGCTGTCTCGACTTCCTGAAAACTCAGTTCAGGAGCGGCATGTATATGGCGTCTGACTTCGATTATTTGCTTGGAAAGCTTTGCCGCTTTCTCCAGCATTTCTTGCGGATTACTCATAATCAGAGAGCCTAGCACGCCGTTTTGGTAACAGAAAGTCCAATTTGCGCTATCTGCGCTATGCCGCAATGTGGCGCTTTTTCGGGACTTAATGATGGCAACGCCTTAATCTCCACTTGAATACGCCGGAGACAGCCTCATTGAGGCTTCCCCCGTTGCCGGAAATGTCCCCCGCAAATAGTTGCCAAGAATTATCGAGATAGTCTTGTGGATAGCTGTGAAATGGCTGTTTGAGCCACTTGGCATCTCCTTCTAAGCTCTTTTCTATCTTTACAAAAAAGTGAATCACTTGAGAATCCTGTCTTGAATTCTTAGGCTCACTTTTACTCTCACTATTTTCTCTTTCTGCAACTCCTTCCGCTCAGCCCCGAAAAATCTTTCCCAGTAATCACTCGGATGCATCTGCCTTCACAACAGCGTGGAGTAGGTGCAATCCGGTCACGTGTTCAACAAAGTCTCTGAAGAGGAGAAACTATGAAGTCTTGCACTCAGGCCAAAATCGAAACCTACTTCGTGAGGTTTCTAGCTTCTGTCGTGGTCGGCGCCGTCGCCTACTTCGCCGCCGAACCCATCGCACAGTACTTCCAGTACAACCTGCCGGATCTGGCACGTTGGATCGGCACTGGTGTTCTGGCCCTTGGTGGATGGTTCGCCACCAAGAACCTGGTCGATTTCACTACCGACTGTCTCGATGTCCCCTCCGCCGTTGCTCCTGCCGTGACTTCTCGAAAGCAGGCGGAGCGTCCCACTTCCAAGCAGGCGGAACGCCCGACTGCCAAGCGGCTCCCACAGCTCGCCAAGGCAGCTCCGGTTCCCGTGGCCATCGTCAACGTCGGTGACAAGCCGCATGTCATCAAGTCTGCGAAGATCACCGCCACGGTGACGAAGAACGATGACGCATCTCTCGCTGTTACTGTCGTCGTGACCGGCGCCAGCGGCAGTGACTTCAAGGGCAACGGAGGCATCCGTTCAGCTCTCGAATCCGTCCAGGGCATCGCCTGGTCGAATCCGACCAATGCCGGCGGCGGTACTCGTCGCATGGAAGGCAAGATCGCAGCGGGTGCCAATCACCAGGCGGTGATCGGCAAGCTCACTGCCGTCGTCGAAAGGAAGGGCGCTTAACAGCGCAACTGCGCCTGACCGCGCATAGCGCTTTGCGACGCAAAAGCGTTTAGGAAGCGGTCTTTCCTGTCGGCAAACACAAGGGTCTCGAGGAGTTAGTGAGAGAGGCGCTCGGGTGGCGAGAGTCAGGCTGCATGCTTGGTTTTCGCCGCCCGGCGTTACTTTTTCGAGATCGACAGAGGAGAAACACGATGATGACAATGCCATCACAGCTGGTGCCGAAGATCGGTGCCCTGGTAATTGTCGACATGCAATCGCAAGGCTTTCCACTTGCCCGTTCCGCTATGCGGGGCGTGAAGCGGGAAGTGCGCTTGGCGATGGAGCGTGGCTGGCACATCATCGTCGTGGAATACGACCTCGATTGTGCCGGTGACACAGACAGCGATTTGCTTGAGCTCTTGTCCGACTATGCCTTCAAGCATAAGGTCAAGAAAGCGCATGAAAACGGCTCTCGGGAAGTCGTTGAATACTGCGCCAAGCATGGGCTGCCGACGAAACTGTTTCGCGTCGTCGGTGTGATGACTGACGTTTGCGTGGCGCAGACCTCCTACGGTTTGGTTGGACGTCTGTCCGACTGTACTGTGGAAGTGGTCAAGTCCGCCTGCGCATGCGCTTTCAGCCGCTACGACTGGAACGAGTTTCCGTCGCATGAACGCCTCCGGCTTGTCGACTAAAGACAAATTCGTAAGTGGCTCGGGGTTTGCATCGGCAAACCTCTCAGCCCTTACGTTTTAATCCCGGAAAAACTATAAAGGATAGTAAAAATGGAATATGCGATCGCAGACCGAGGGAGAATGCTCATTCTCTAGTTGCCTTCGAATCGCTTGCAATTTTCTACTTGAAATCGACTGGCTAGGAAGATTGGAAGCCAGTCAAGTAGCGGTTTAACGTCTTAACCGGTCATATTCGATTGCAGTTTTTCAAACAGTTGTAGACAATGGTCCGGTTTCAATCTCGAGGTAGTAATGAGGAGTTTCCGTCTGGCTTTTCGCACATTCTTGGCGTGCGCCAGTTTTACAATTTTGCCTCTCGTTGCAATTGCGGACCCTCCGGTAAAACCGGTCGCTGTGCCAGGTCTATCAACACAGACTACGGCGCCTGGAACGTCCTCCGTTACCACTATTTTGCCTGAGCCCAGTTCAACATCGGTTGCCAATCCTAAGAACGCAGAGCCGCTAAGACATCCCGAGCCGTTCAAAGGTGCCGAAGTTGTTGAACCAACTGAAAATCCGCAGATTCTCTCGTTTCCCACTGAAAAGCTGGAAGTGGATTTGCCCAAAGGATGGACGATTAGAAAACGCGAGGAGAGCGGAAAAATCGAGTATGCATTCAGTGGTCCTCGCAATGCGGATGACACTCAACCAGGCGTTATGTTTTTCCTGCTTCCGTTCAAACTTTCCGATGAGTTGCCTACTAATAAAGCCATTCTCGACATCATGATGAAGCCGGGCAAAACCAATTTGAAGAACTTTCAACAACAAGATAATGAGCCGCTAGTCATTGATGGACGTGCGTTCGAAAGCGCAACATTTACAGGGCTCATACCTGATGGAACATCGCTTGAAGGCTTCTTTTACGTCGGCAGATTGAAAACAGGTTTTCTCATCTTTACCGGGCGCAACGGCGGCAAATACTTCAAACAGTCAGAAGAAACGCTGCGCGGCATCGTCAAATCATGCAAGGTTCAAGGATAAGATTTCTGGATTGGAGCAAGAATGGCGAGAATTTCTCTAAGGCTTGATGCGATTTCGGTTTTACTAACCGTCGCACTGCTGACTGTTGCTTTGGCCCGCTCGCAGAATGCCTTCGCCAAGGTCTTTGCTATGTCGATCAAGTCAACGACTGCCGGACCGCAACTTCTCGAGCTTCGTGGAGGCACACAACTGGAAGCTGTTCTTCCAGCCGGTTACAGATTGGGAATGCTTCCTCTCGGTGGTCGGATTACATACATGTTTCTGGGACCTGATGATAAAAACGGAGAGCACGCGGTAATGACGGTTGATGTGCTTCCAGTAACAGCAAAAATGTCGAGTTCTCAGGCCGCTTTCAAACAAGTTTTCAGCGCTTACTCAGTTGGATCGAACGACTTTAAATCCGCTTTGGGCAAGCCTTTACTTGTTAATGGCATGGTCTTCGATAAAGCCAGTTTTGAGGGGGCAATGGAGGGCAGCAGGTCAAAAGGATTTGCAGTTGTCGCTCGTATCAAGCAAGGTTTTTGCATAATGGTCGCCAGAGACAAGGAACAGAATTTCAAGAAATCGGAAGCGATCATGGTGGGCATCGTCAATTCTTGCAAGTTCAAAAAGCAGTAGCAGTAAAGGTATGTTGAAAAGTCGATGCATGCAAAAGTAAAACGGGCAGCTTTCGCCACCCGTCACTTCTCTTACGCAATGCGGCTCTTAGAACCAACGATTGCGTCGTCCGGCAATTTGTCCATCGTTCAACTCTGTAGTCACACGATTGTTGAGGTTGTCCAGCCTGCTGAGAAGACTTTGTCTTTCCCAGCCGGACAGCCCGCCTAGTCTCATGTTTGCTTCGTCGCGTCCAATCCTGTCCAATTGTGCGCGCAGATTGTTGGCTTCAAATTGATTGAGTCGGCCGTTGCGAACGCCCTGGTCGATGCGGCGTTGAATAAAGGCTTGTCTTTCGTTGATGTTGGCGAAGCCGTAATTGCCTGGTCTGGGATTGTAGCCAGGGAATTGCGAAACATTGCCGTAGCCATAATTGGTCAACCTGGTCGCTGCGGTATCGAGCATGCCGATCAGAGCTTGTGCTTCACCGAAAGTCATTCCGTTAGCTGCATAGTTGGCACTCATGTTGTTGATGCGGTCCAGCTCAGCATTCATATTGATGAATTCATTGTGTGAGATCTGGCCATTTTGTACTGCTACGTTCGCATCAGATCGCAATTGTCCGATGCGGTTTTGAATGTTGTTGATAGTCGATATCTGGTGACCGGATGACAGGTTGTTGAAATTGCTGTAGCCGTTGCCAACCCAGCTTTGCAACAAGTTCGTCAAGTCGTTGGCTTGTGCGCAATTGATGCTCAGAAGCGAGAGAATCGACCCCAGTATAAGTGTTTGTTTACTTCGTTTTAGAAACATTGGGTTTCCTCCTTCCTGGTTGGTTTCACCGGAAGACAGGCATTTTGCCTGCCTTCCAGTTCCGCCAAACTTTTTCGCCTACATTTCGTGGCCGACCGAAACTACTGTGATAGGTGCTGTTTCTTGCAGCACTACTGCCAGCGGTTGGTCAACAGTGATGACATCGCTGCCGCGGTGCATAACGATCGTTGTTTGATCGTTGCCGCCAACGGCGCCGATGGCTACCGATGCTGGGATTCTGCCGGCAATTTCCGGTACTCCGTTAGCCATTCCGGAAGGAATTGCATAGGTGGAGACCAGGTGCGGACCTTTGGTTACGGTCATGGTGCCGTAAGCAAGACCAGCGGAGATCGGCATTACTGTGCCAGAGGGGAGGCGCAGAGTGGTGAACGAAACGGCGTAGGAATCCGGTTCTAATTCCACTACTTTACCCGTCACTACACTGCCTGAAGGAATTGCATAGTTGCCCATGCGGCATTCTTCGCGGACGGTGCCTGTGATTACGTCACCAGCCTTAACGGTCGCAAACGAAAGTGGTTGGTCTAGTCTGACAGCCATCTTCAGTCCGGCAGGTGCATAGAGTCTGCGTTCTACCATCGCTACGTTTGCTTCTACTTGATTGGGATCTTTCAAAGTCAAAAGGTAGTTGTTGGCGCGTGCTGAATCGGAAAGGAAGTTCTTGATCGAGTCAGCCCATTTGTGAGCCAGTTCTTCCGGCGATAAACCTTCCAGTTGAGCGCTGTTTCCATCTGCTGTGGCTACTTTCTGTCCGTCCAGGCAGACCACGAAAGCGCCGTTCAACTTTTGCACTGTTACCGCCTCCGGGGCGATGGAGCTGGCGCGTACAAGAGCGTTATCGAGCGCATCTTGTGTTTGCCAGGCACGCTTTTCCGGTGAAAATACTTCGGCGGAACCCAGAATTCTGAAAGCGTCCTCGCCACCGAGGGTCACCTTATTGCCGTTGTTGAAACCGGCAAATGAAGCAGGTACAGCGAAGGAGGCTAACAATGCCAAAGCAAATATTTTGCTCTTCATTGACGTAGACATGAGTTATCTCCTTATTACATTGTTTGAGTGGATACGGCGATGGTAGTCGTTCCGGAAAGTTGCATAAGCATTGGCTCGCCGGAAGGAATTACTACGCCAGGGAAACGTTTGAAGCAAGCGCGGCGGAAAGCTGATTGTGTAGCTTCGTCAACCGGTGTGCCCTTCCAGCCGCCGGTGATTACGCCTCTCTTGGCGTTTAAATCAACGGTAACGATACGGTTGTCTTGAACAGCAACCGAGACTGGTTGTACATGCTCTGCGGAGGTCGGTTTTGTATGGATCAATTTCCATGCATTCAGTCCACCCAAAATGTGAGCAGTGATGGGAATCTTTTTGCCGTCCGGCATGCGGATTTCGTAGAATTCAACTGTGAAGCCGTCTTTGCCGGCGTAGTGGTTGGGCAAGAACTGGTCTGCGTCGACGATTTCACCATAGACCAGCGAGCCGGCCGGAATATAGGTATCAAAAGTTGGTTTGAGAGGAACGTCATGCGTAATGACTGCTTCTACTCTATCGCCCAAGCTGGATGCTTCGGTGGAGATAGGTGTTGCCAGCTCGATAGGCATGAGCATTTCCGCTGGTGCTACAGCTACTTCGTCGTTGCCGAGAGCCTTAGCGGAAGCAACTGGAGTTGCGAATTTGCCTGTCAACATGGCGACATATTTTTCCAATTCTTCAGAGTGTGCCATGCAGGCTCTGATGCTATCAGCCCATTTCTGTGCTAATTGCATTTGAGTAAGACCGGCTCTGGCTGCGCTGTTTCCGTCAGCGGTGACGATAAGCTTGCCGTCCAATAGTACGGCGGGGTTGCGATTGATGACTTGTACGCTTACTGCTTCGGGAACGCGATGCAAACTCTTTATAAGGGCATCGTCGAGGCGTTTTTGCACAATTGAAACTCTCTCTGCAGCGGTCATGCCATCTGCGTTCGAGTCGAGGGCGAACAGCTCGCCACATGCAGTTACTACACGCGTAGTGCTAACAAGTTGAGTTTGTTCGGCTAACGAGACCGTAGCGGCAGACAACACTCCAACAGCGGCTAACAACAACGCGATTTTTCCATTCTTTCTCTGGTTCATCGCGATCACCTATCCTTATAGTTTTGGTTCTTCAACGCTTTTGCGCATCCGGGATGACCCAAGGGTGGTGTCAAAGTTCCCACGATGAATTGAAAAGATCGAGAGGAAGATTTTTTTGCACACTTCGAAAGCCCTTATAACGACAGTGTTTTAGTGGTGTTTTGGAAATGGCACAGCGGTCGCACAATTACAATTTTTAAAATCTTCAATCGTTGGGGAACCGATCGCTGACTGGAAAGTCATGATTACATCAAGCGTTTTTTCCTTTATTGAAATCGCGTTTGCTCCGCACAAATAGCGCTTTTGAGTGATACCTCAATTGGTGTGCCGCCGGATGAAACGGCGAGCAATATTGTGCATGGTTTTTGTAGGCGTGGTGCTTATATGGTGGCGCCAGAATTTTGCGCGGACAAAGCGTGCCTCTTGGAAATCGGCTTGCATTGTCAACTAAGTGCACTAGTTGAAAACCGGAATGCTGATCGGGCAAAAGGGCAAACCTCTCGACATTTCCTTTACTAAAGCTTGTAAAAGAGTCGACTAAGCGATAAGGCGCATGTCTGAATGCAGCCAGGGCGATATGCGTCTTATTGCTTGAATGCCTCACGGGGTGGCGCTTTTAGGAATTTGCATCAAAATTAACTATGTTATACTGATCGTGTTAGAGCACAGTTTTTTGTGCATGTTCGTTGTCCGAAAGGGTCTTATACAGTCAGTTAAGAGCTGAACCCACTCGTTGATCCACGACGCCACATTGAAAAGAAAAAACTCTGCCAGGCAGATGTCTTCGGCTAACGTGCCGATGCCCGATTTGCAAGCTTCTTCCGATGCGGAGGAAGCGTTTTTGCTTCGGGAAAGAGTTGCGGCAGTCGTCGCTCGCGAGCGCGCCTCGTTTCATACACCCGGTCATAAAGGGCGTGTGGAGGCATTCAGCAGCAAAAGAGATTTGAGTCTTGACATTGGGTTCGACGTTACTGAATTGCCGGGACTGGACGATCTTAGCCGTCCGGAAGGCATTTTGCTGCAGTTGGAAGAACGCTTGGCGAAACTTTTCGGAGCTCGCGAATCTTTCATATCAGTCAATGGTGCCTCTGCATGTTTGATGGCATCCCTGATGGCCGCCGCCTCTTTGGGAAAGCGAATTCTAGTGCCGGCCAATCTTCATCGCTCCGCTGTCTCCGGTTTGGCGCTCTCAGGGCTTGAGCCTGTGTGGTATCAGCCTCAATGGAACAGCGATTTCGGTTTTTTCGAGGAAGTCTCTCCGGCAGCGATCGAGAAAGCCTTGAAAGAAAATGCGGTTTCCGCGCTTCTTCTGGTTTCACCTACCTATCAAGGTGCGATGAGTGATGTGGCGGCTATAAGCTCACTTTGCCGTAAGCATAATGTCTTACTCATTGTGGACGAAGCGCATGGAGCACATCTGTTATGCGATGAAATTCTGCCTTCTTCCGCCATGATGTGGGCGGATATTGTCGTTCATTCAATGCATAAGACCCTGCCTGGACTGACGCAAACAGGGGTGTTGCACATCGGCAATCACAGTCCGTTTGCTCTCAATAACCTGCGTTCGTTATTGACTATGGTGCAATCATCCAGCCCGAGCTATCCGCTGATGGTTTCCATCGAAGGCATCGTTGACTACCTTGAAACTGATGCAGGAATTGCCAAATTGTGGTCGGCTACTGAACTGTCTGAAAAACTGCGCAATGGCGCGGAGCGTGCAGAACGCTATGAGATCTACGAACCCAGAAATGGTGAACCGTGGCATGTGTTAATTCGCCCGAAGTTCGAAACTGATTTCCAACGTGAATTGCAAAGTCGAGGCGTAGGCATTGAAGCTATGTTCGGTCGGGCAGCGCTTTTTCTGATGGGCACAGGAAACAATTTTGATGATTTGTTTTTGACTGTCGACGCCCTGCGCGATATTTCTGAAGGTGCCACCAGTGCTGGTTCTAATGTCCAAAAGCTTGATGCACCGCCGCTTTTCAAACAGGCAATGTCGCCTGCCGCGGTTCTGCGTCTGCCATCAGATGTGGTGCGTATAGAAAATGCTCTCGGTCGCGTTTCCTCTGAGTGTATTGCGCCCTGTCCACCCGGCACTCCGGTGGTCGTTCCCGGGCAGTTTATAGAAAAAGAAAGCCTTGCGTATTTGCTGCAATTTACTGGTATAAGGAGCTTACGGGTCGTACAAAAAATATGAAGTCTTTGGAAGATTTTCGCTTGAGCGGGACTCAAAAACCCGCAGCAACAGACCGAACACGGAGAAACCACATGGAAGTAATCCCCGCTGCTGACGACCTATCCTCGTTCCTGGCTATATTGCCGCCCGCAATCCGAGCTATTCTGGAAAAGGATTCGACAGGACTTTACGAGGTCGTGCTTGACCTCGGACGGCTGCCGGAGGCACGATTTCTGGACAGGCACACGCTTGTATTGTCCGACGAACCGGTAAGTGAAGTCGACCTGGAGAAGGCAATTGAAAGAATCGGCCAATTCTCCGGCGATAACCGTGCCGGTATCGAACGAACGCTGCACAGAATTTCCGCATTGCGAAATCGTTCCGGAAAAATCATTGGTTTGACTTGCCGTGTCGGTCGCGCCATCAGCGGAACGATTAACGTTATTCGTGACCTGGTTGAAAGCAATAAATCGATTCTTTTCCTCGGACCACCCGGTGTCGGTAAGACTACCAAGCTGAGAGAAATGGGACGTGTGCTCGCCGACGAACTCGGCAAGCGCGTCATCGTTATCGATACTTCCAATGAAATTGCCGGTGACGGCGATGTTCCTCACCCTGCGATCGGGCGAGCACGCCGTATGCAAGTGGCCCATCCTAGCGAGCAGCACGCTGTCATGATCGAGGCGGTTGAAAACCATACTCCCGAAGTAATCATCATTGACGAAATCGGAACCGAGCAAGAAGCTGCCGCCGCTCGAACCATCGCCGAGCGTGGCGTCATGCTGATTGGCACGGCGCACGGAAATGCGCTCGACAATTTGCTTAAGAATCCGACGCTCGTCGACCTGGTCGGCGGCATTCAGTCGGTGACCTTGGGTGATGACGAAGCGCGTCGCCGCGGAACCCAAAAGACTGTTTTGGAACGCGCAGCTCAGCCCACTTTCGATGTCTGTATCGAAATTCTCGATCGCCAGACATTGGCAGTTCATCGTGATGTTGCCGGATCGGTCGACCAATTGTTGCGTGGTTGGAAAATCCACCCAGAGATCAGAAAAAGAGACGAGTCAACAGGCGATTTTGCAGTCGTTCAAAAGCAAGAACCGATTGTTACAGCCGCATCTGCAGACGGGCTTGCCGCCTTCTCACAGGATTGGGGCAACCCCCAGGATACACACCTCAAAGTTTATCCTTATGCAGTAAGTAAGGGGTTGCTCGAACGCGTTGTAAAAACGCTCCAACTGCCGATCGAAGTCGTCAAATCAATCGACGAAGCCGATGCGATTTTAGCCCTCAAGAGTTATGCTCGCGCTGGAGCGAAGATATATTCGCTTGCCGAAGCACAACAAGTTCCGGTTTACGTGGTGAAGAGCAATAATCTGCCACAGATTCAGAAAGTGCTGCGCGAAGCGCTGCATCTTGATGAATCGGCAATTGGTGCCGTCGACATCGAAGAAGATGTGGATGAAACCGAAATAGCTCTCGAAGAAGCACGTCAGGCTATCACTCGTGTGGTCGATCGGATGGAGCCCATCGAGCTTGCGCCTCGCCGTTCTTACATTCGCCGCCTGCAGCATCAGCTGGTTGAGCGTTTCAATTTGAGCAGCCGCTCTGTCGGTGACGAACCGATGCGACGTCTGCGCATCTTGCCGCCGGCAAGTTCGCAAAATCAGAAGATCGGTTATATCTAAAATCTTGAGTGAGTTTTGATCTGAATCTGACAAGGGGCGATGCGATTAGCGTCGCCCTTTTTATTGCTAGATGCGCATTTCAAAAGAATCGCAGCAAAAAGGGTACCGATCAGGCACCCTTCTGTAATTCTTGATTGTTCTCTGCGCCGAGACAATGCAGCTTACCTGAGCGATGCTCAGGAGTTTTTCTTCTCGTTGTCTTTGCGCGTGAGATCCGCTACGTCCGTTAGGAAGCTGCTATCAGCACCGAATCCCACGCGCGAGCTTTTTTTACGTCTGACACTGCCACCACGATCATTTTGAGCTGTTCGTCAACTTTGCGTTGCATCTCACGCAGACCTTCCATGTCTTTCGCTTTGATCAACTCTTCGATGCGTTTTTGTTGATCATCTAAAGCCTGCAATGATTTTTGCGGGTCTTTAATAACGGCGGCCCAACTCGTTCTTGCCGCGTCTACTTGCTCTGCCGTCATTCTCAAGGTTTCACGCTCCGCTTCAGTTAAAAGGTCACCGGTCTCTTCTACGATATCGTCGTTAACTGCTAGGTCTATCAATTCTGCTTGTTTATTTAACTCTTGCTTTTTCAACAGGTTTAACGGATCAAAATCCTTTTCCGGCTGCTTGGGCTGCAAGTCGCCCTTGCCGTCATTTACGTTGTCGTTAGACATGCCATTACCACCATTTGGTTGGACAGAGAACAGCTACATGAGAGAGATCGGTCTATCCTATATACCACGGTTTCTATACATAGCGCTGCCGACAGTCGGGTCGGTTTGCCCCTGCCTTTGCTCTCTAAATTGCATATATAGACTAAATCTGTCAGAAGCTGGCTGATCAGCGTTCCCGCCAGTGGAACAGCGACGATATTAAGCGACAAAATTAAGGTCGTCAATTCACCGCAACTAATTTCTCCCTGTTCTCGGTGGGAGAACTCCCACTTCAAATGTGTGATTTTGAAAAGAAGTGTGGCCGCGGTTTCTCTAGAATGTTTGATGAAAGGGCCCTTCTACATCAGCTTCTTGCGGCGCGGGGGCGGCTTGGGAGGCTCATCTTCGTTAGGTTGGTCGTCAGCACCGATGGGGCGAGGAGGAGGCGGCGGCTCATGTTGGATTACCTGGGGCGGGGCATTTTCTTCCTCGTCTGGTTCGTTGTCGCTCGCGTTATCGGACTCTTGAAGGCTTTCGCTATCCGTTGCTTCGGGTGATGGCACGTCCACTTCCTGAACGATGACTTGAACCATGTCATCTTCGGGAGGTGCTTCAACTTCTCCTACGTACGGATTGGAATCTTCGTCTTCGGCTTGTGACAAAACCTGATTGATCAGCCCGGCGTCGAGAAGCTCTTCTAGCGTGTCGGCGAAACTTCTGCTCGGGGCCGGTTGCAGCGTAACCTCAGGCTCAATTGCGCCAAGTCTGGGTGAAATTGCAAAAGCCCTGTCGGCAAGCACTTCCATGTCGTCTTTCTGCGGAGCGAAAGCGCCTGCAGCTGGTTGTGCCGGGGTTTGCGGCCTGCTTTGCGCAGGTACGATAGTTGGTTCTTGTTGCGCGACCGGCGCTGGTTGTGGCGGAGTTGCAGGGGCAGTGGTAGGTCCGGGTACGGGTGGTTCATTAGGCGCAATCTGGCCCGGTTCGATGAAAGAAGCAGGTTGTGCGGGAGAGGAAAATGTTTCTGCCGGTGGTGAAACGGGTTGCGCAGGTTGCGGAACTTGAGGCGCAAAACTGGTTGCGCTCGCAGCCGGGGCCGCAGACGCCGGATCAACCGTCGGTTGGGGGACTGGCGCCGCTTGCTGCGCAACGGCAGGAGCGGAGGCTTCACTTGCAGGTTGCGTTGCCGGCTGTGCTATTGATTGCGGCTCGGAAAGAGGCGCCTCGATTTTTGTCGTTTCGACAGGATCACCTTCATCGACTGTGAATTCTTGTTTTGCCGGAGCCTGAGCCGTGATGCCCAAATCGCCAGGCAATGGCGATATGTTCGGCATGAAAGTGTGATGTGAAAACGGCGATCCCAATGGCAGTTGCCCTGCAGGCATGGGCAAGCCGAATGGAGAGCGACTGGGCATGGTTGGCGTCTGGAAAAACGGTGTCGTTCCTCCACCGGTGATACCGTGCGCGGGCGGCAAGATAAGCGAGTCGTCGAGATCGGCGGGGAAATCGTCGGCAGCGATTGGCGCGCCGTCAGTGAGAAAGTTTTCTTGGGCTGCAGGCTGCATGTAAGTGGCAGGCGGTTCGCTGTACGGCTCGCTTAAACCCACTGTTGAAGCCAGAAGAGGCCCGCTGCTGGTGCCGGCAATATCGGTGACGAGCGTGTTGGAAACAGTCGCTTCGCTGGAAAGCACTTTCAATTCACGATGCAGGCGGCGCAATTCGCCGGCGATGAATCTCCAGTCCGGATCAGCTTGTACGGAGGGTGCCATTTGAGAGCCTTTCTTCGCGCTCTCTGATTCTTCGAGCCCGAGGAAGACCAGCAGATTTTGCCGCACGAAGGCGCCGACCGACTGCGCTCCAGCGGCACGGGCTTGTTTTTGCACTTCCTGAAACTGCTCAGGTTTGAGGCTGATGACAATCTGATGTTCGCGCACGGCGTCCATTCCTTCCACACAAAGCCATTCTAATAGAAAATCGAGGCAAGACGGGTTTTACATGCCCGTCAAGAGCTGGCGCGAACTTGCGAAAAGCTTGGCGCGGCGAAATCATCCCTGCGTATTATGGCGCAGCTGCATCATAGTCCCAAAGTATTGGTCTTCAAGGGTCTTAGTTTTGCTCCCTTCGAGAACAGGAGCTGGCGCAATGCGGTGTTTGAGCATTTAGTTTCGATCGCAAGTGCATGAGCAATCAGTCATTTATCTCGGTCGAGTTAGCGCCGGATCGGCAATCATACTTTGGTTCGATTGTGCTCTCCCTGCCAGATTTCATAGGGTTTTGCCACATCTCGTTTTCACCAGCCGGAATTTTTTCGCAGCACCCTTAAGCCACATTTGCAACGCCTTTCCTAGCTTTTCGACCGCAGTTACGGCTGTGAAACGAGTCACGAGATAGGAGAAAAGTCATGACAGACACTCAGAAACCCGCTTCAATCGCTGCCCATCGCTCGTCCGTCGAATTCAAGGTGATTCCCTGTCTGAGCGTTTTTCACGAACACGAGTTCGACCCGGACAAGATCGATCTTTTCGTCGTGCTTAACGCGCGTGCCGGTTTGGGTCCGTTGTATGACGCGATCAACATGCTTCCTGGCGGCGCAGACGAACGTGTCGCGCCTCCAGAGAATACCGTCGCCGCGCGCGCCGAGCTGATCTTCGCCGGCTTTCCCAAGTCGTCCTGGCGAGACATTCGGGTGGCTTGCGGCATTTTTTCTCTTGCGCTCAAGCAAGCTGCAAAACAGCAATGTCGCAAGATCGCACTATTGGTCACCGGCGAGCAGTTCAGCGGTGACATCGGCGAACTCGTTGGCGCGCTTGCCTGCCGCGCCCACGTCTTCGCGCAGTTGGAAGGTGAAAGCCTCAAGCTCGAGGAGATTCAGATTCTCTGCCGAGTGCAAGATGAGGCGAAGATTCTGGGCGCACTGAAGCCGAGCACCAAGCTGTGCACTGCGTGTTTCAACGATAAGCCTCGCACGCAGACGCGGAAGTAAACCCATGCATTGCCGTTTGTCTTAACGACGACTAGCGAGAATGCTTTGAAGTGGGCGATTTGTCCCGAGCTGAAGATGCTCGGACAAGTCGCCTGCTTCTTTTCTTGGCATCCAATATACGATAACATACAGTAGAGATTTTGCTAAAAATGAAAGGCAAGGGGAAGGACCCTCGCCTTTCGTGGCTACCAGCGTCGGTGCTCGCAGAGATTAATGCGTTTCCGCATCAAGTCCGCGAGTGCCGACGCCCTTCAGGTATCAGTTCCAGAGGCTGGAACCGAACAGCCGGCGCTCGCGCGTGGCCTGCTTGTCGATGCAGCCGTCCTCGTCGATGACGTGGAAGCTGCTGTCGGCATCGCCCTCTTCGTCGCCGAAGAAGTAGTCGGCAGCGTTACGGCCGTACAGGTCTTCGGGCTCACCGAACAGCCGACGCTCGCGCGTGGCCTGCTTGTCGATGGAGCCGTCGTCCTTCAGGACGTAGCGGCCATCCCAGTCGGCGCCGATGTTCTCGTCCGAACCGCAGCCGACCACGGGGGTGGCGTCCGGTCCGAAGAGGCGGCGTTCGCGGGTGGCGCGCTTGTCGATGCTGCCGTCGGCGGCCAGGACGTGGAACGGACGAGTCGCCTCGTTGTTCCGACGCTTCTTGCTGCCGTTGCGCACACCGCGGTCGAGACCGAGGCTGCGATCGATGCGCAGTTCACGGAGCCAGTGCTTGTGCTCGGCGCCGCTGATGCTGCTGTTGCCAGTGGTGTTTTCGATGTTCGTCATAACAGTTCTCCATTTGCCCGTGTGGGCTGTCATGACCAGGTAAGGCGCATCCTGAGTGCGTCTCCCTTAGTCGGTTTCACCAAACAACCGGCTCGCAACAAGCGAACCGGCTTTCCACAACGCAGAACATCCACGTCGTGGTTTTGCAACGCCACCACCCGGTGACGTCACAAACGCTGGAGCGGCGAGCTGCAGGCATCGTCGCTGTCAGCGTTTCCGGGCACGCACAGCTCAGGTAGCTGCTTGTGCTTCGAAACTCTTGCGGCAAAGCCGAGCGCGAATGCGCTTCAATGCTTTGCCAAAAATCTTGGGGCGATGAGCAAGAAGCGCACCGGAGCGCGGTCAGGCGGGCAGCCCTTCCAACGCCCCGGTGCTAACTTCACTTGCTTAGTTCAGCAGGCTCGCGAGGTAGCTCTCCGGCTCACCGAAGATGCGGCGCTCGCGAGTGGCGCGCTTGTCGATGCTGCCGTCCGGGTGGAACGAGTGCGTCCCGTCCCAGTCGGAATCCAGCTCGACGCGCGGCGCCTCGACGACAGTCGTGTGCCGACCGCCGTGACCGAACAGACGACGCTCGCGCGTGGCCTGCTTGTCGATGCTGCCGTCCTCGGCCAGCACGTAGAAGCCGTTGTTGTTCGAACGGTTCGTGCGGGCGCGGCGGGTGCGGCGGCGGCTACCGTTGCAACGCTGGTCGCGCAGGTAGTCCTTGTGCATCGCGGCGGCGTCGGCCCAGGTCAGGTTCGTGCCCGGGATGACTTCGTTGCTGCCATTGGTGGTGTTGATGTTCGTCATAACAGTTCTCCATTTCGCCCAAGTGGGCTGTCATGACCAGGTAAGCTGCTTCCTGTAAGCGGCTCCCTTAGTCGGATTTACCAACTCAACCGGAACGCAACATGCGAACCGGATACTCACACTTCGATGTTTCGAACCACCGATGTGTGTTTGCATCCCCGCTGGAGAATTGCTTCCCGAGCGAGTTTGCACGCTGCCACCTGCGTGGAGCCGTTACCGGCATCGCAAGTGTCAGCGTCTTCGGGCAGGTGCAAACCAGGTATCTGCATCCACCGGCGAAATTTTTGAGCAAACCGCAGGCTGCGCGCCGGAGCGGGAATCAAGTGGGCAACCTGATTCTTCGCTCCAGCGCCAGTCACTGCTTAGTCGTGCCAGCCGCGTTCGACTTCGCGCGTTGCCGCGTGGTCGATGCTGCCATTGGCGCGACGCACCTTGCCGTCCGGACCGAGGCCGGCGATGTTGGACCAGATGGTGTCGCGACGCGTGCTGACGCGCTTGGCACCGGGTCCGTGCAGTCGGCGGGCGCGTGTGGCGCGCTTGTCGATGCAGCCTTCGTCGTCGAGGACATGGAAAGTGCGAGCCATGGGACTTCTCCTAGTTGCTCGTTAGGACAGATTTGACCAAGTCGAACACTTCTTGCGGAGTGCTCCCCTTGGCCGGCTTTACTTCATACAAAACGCCGCGCGTCTTGTAGAAGATACAGAGAGGAGTGATTTCCTCCCGGTATTTGCGAAGCCGCTCGACAATCACCTCACGCACGTCATCCTTGCGTTGAACCAGCGGAGTTTTGCACTCATCGCAGATTCCTTCGACTTTCGGACGGTTTTGAATGAGGTGATATGTACGGCGGCAGTTGGGGTTCGGACAGGTGCGTCGATGCGTGAGTCGCTCAACGAGCTCATCGTCATCGATTTCGAGCAATACGACCCAGTCCAACGAGAGACCGCGCCATGCGAGCGAACGCTCCAGAAGAAGCGCTTGCCCAAGCGTTCGCGGAATTCCATCGAAGATGGCTCCACGCTTGTACGCAGGCAGTCTGAGCTCTCGCTCAAGAATCTCGTGAACCAGAGCGTCGGGCAGTAGACCGCCTTTGCTCATCGCAGCTAGTCTTTCCCCGTATTCTTTCTGGATATCCTCGCGCCTGAGAACGTCGCCCATACCGAGCAGACTCAGTCCACGGTCAGGTCCGAGGCGAGTGCCAAGGGTGCCTTTTCCTGAACCGGGTCCGCCCAGTAGTGCTCCATTCTCTTCATCGCTGTGGCGCCTGAGGATGTGTCTGGCAAAAACGCGAATGGAATCATTCACGAACATCTGCCAGCGAACGATCAGGGGTAGGTTCGCCATGTTGATCTCATTTATGTCTGGTAGTTGCGAGTCCAAAACTGAGCGGTTGAGGCTCGAAGTAATGGCTGCAACAAGAGACGGAAAACCCCGCCACAGCAAAAGAGCTGAACTGGCAGGGTCGAAATGGTGTTGGATGAAATTGAAACTAAAGAGTAGGTGGGTTTTTCCGGATGAATGTGGGTTTATAAAACGTGCTTTGACCCTAACTCTTACGTAGGAGACTTAGCAACCTTGGACAGCTCTAATAACCATGTGTAGAAATACTGATCATAGAGAGAAGTGATAAGGCAGATCTACAGCTTGATCATGAGTAATGGCAGTACTTCCCGGTTCTTGACGTCTGGTCTTTTGGGGTAGCCTTTAATGAAATTGCGCTAATGAGCACAGGGGGGAAAGTACGTCGAAATTTGAAGCTGTGAAGCGTTAGCGCAGCCTGGGTCAGCTTCTCCGGTCGAAGAGCGAACCGCTTCTCGATGAGATTGTTCCTGCAATGGTTAGCGCGTTTGTGAGAGGTTGTTAATGCTTTGGTCAGCTGGCGTCAGCTCTAAGAAAACTGCCTAGAATGGCCTCTCACCGGCCGACTGCAAACAAACTCGATGGACGACTTCAGTACCTGCAATTTGTGTTTCAAACCTGGCACCGCATTCGATGCCATTGAAAAACGCAAGGTGCGCTGTCATTTGCGGGCTTTATCGCACCTGCACTTCAATGTCTGGCGCTGCGCTAATTGTTTGAGCTTGCATTGCCTGGAGGCGGTGGACCTCGATGAGTTCTACGCTCTGTATCCGTTTCGCGCTCAAAAACTGGATGCCGGTACGCGAGTCGTTTACGCAAACCGATTGGCGTTGTTGAAAGTCAGAGCCGGATTGAAAAAGGAGCATAGCCTCCTGGACTTCGGCTCCGGTCAGGGACTGTTCGTCACCTTTCTAAAGAGCCGAGGTTTTCGAAACGCCTTTGCGTTTGACCCCTATGTGGAAGAAAAGGCGGATGAAAACCTGCTTTCTCGCCAATACGATTTGATCACAGCTCAGGATGTTCTGGAGCATGTTGACGATCCGATCGATACTTTGCGCGCGCTTCGTGAATCATTGAAACCGGGCGGAGTGCTGGTTGTTGGAACGCCGAATGCAGAAGGGATTGATTTGCGCCAGTCGCTGAAGTATGCAAACGAACTGCACCAGCCCTATCACCGGCACATTCCATCCGAGCGTGCTTTGCGGGGACTTCTCGAGCATCTCGGATTTTCGGACATCTTTGTGCACAAGCGCTACTACTTCGACACAACGATTCCTACCGTCAACACCCGTTTCATAAACGAGTACACATTAGCTAAAGGCGGTGTTGCCGAAGCACTGATTGAACCTCCGAACTGGCAGCTTTTGCTGCGAAAGCCCATGTTGGTTTACTATGCACTGGCTGGTTATTTCTTGCCGGGTGAGGCGAACATGGTCTTTTTCTGCCGGAAATAGACTCGATAGTGGCTCGTCGATTGCAAGATATGATATGACGTAGTAGCGCTTTGAAAAAGCGAAAGATGACAGACTGTGCGGGGTTTTATGCCGCACAGTCTGCTCTTTCAGTGGTCATGCGCGACCTCTCGTTGCTGGAGGTTGCTGCGTTTCTCAACGCATGCGACGCTTCAGTTCGATGAACAGGCGCGCGATGTTCATGGAGTCGCTGTCGGCGCGGTGCCGGCGTCCCTCGAACCGTAGTCCGAGTTTTTCCAGCTTGTCGTCCAGAGACACATTTTCGAATTGCTGCGCGTAGATGGAATAGTCCACCGAGACGTTCAATTCGAAATCGCCAAAGGGCGACGGTTTTCCGAACATGGCGCACTGCCAGTCGAAGAACTTGCGATCACCAGCGGAATCGGAGACCAGGAGCCGGTTCTTAGCACCGTGCTTTTCGACGACGCGGCGAACCGCTTCTTCGAAGTCTACGCCCTGCTTGTTGAGCGCCGCTTCCGTCCAGCCGGTCAGCTCCGTGCAAAACGGGCTGATGGAGGACATGGTCGGCTTCACCGGAATGCTGCGCACGGCGACGATCTCCAACTTGCGGAGGTCGACCGTGGTCAAGCCAATCTCGATGATTTCTTGCCGCTCGTCTGCAGGGAATTTTCCGTCAGGATAGCAGCTCAATTCAAGGTCCAAAACGTTGGCTAGGTGTGATTTCATAAGCTGCCTTTCCAGTTTGAGGGAGAGGCGCATACGATGCGCCTCTTGTGCTTTTTTCGCTCCCTCTGTCACCTTCGCCCCACTCCGGGCCTCGATGGAAGCTCGCCTGTGACAAGCTTCTTCTCGAGACCCGGAGCTGCGGCTCAGGCATTGTTGTGTTGCATCAAAGAGGCACGGCGGAGCCGAGGCGCTCTTCGATTTGCTCGATCACCTTGAACAGGCTGGCCTCCGGCAGGATGATCCCGCTGATGGTACCGTCGGTGGTGAGCGAAGCGTGGGCGACGAGAGCGTGAACAGGCGCGCCCTTGCCGGGAAGGATTGGGTTGCCCCACTCCATCTTTTCGATTTCCTTGAGCATGGGCAGAAGCTTCTCGTTGAAGTTCTTCGCGCCGATACCGAAGGCGATGACGTTGATCTGGATGCGACCGTCTTTGCCGGGCGTCACCGTGTAGGCGATGCGACCCGGACCAAAGAGTTTGTCGACCAGTCCCGTCTTGCGGTCAGGGTCGACTGCGGCCGGTCGGCGGGCGAGCGCCTTTTCGATCACGAGGCCGGTGATGCCCGCGGCGACGATGCCGAGGACGCACTGCCAGGCGAGCGGAAGGGCTGCGTGATGAGTCCATGCCGTTACCAGCGGACCCACCAGAAAACCCATCAGAGCGCCGACTGCCAAGGCCACCACCCAGGGGAATGCCTTGTATTCGAGCAGGTTTTTCATGCGGATTTCTCCGTGTTGAGTGAAGTGATAGACGAGAGCGCTTCTTACGAAACGCTCTGCTTTACCGGGATGAGACCTTTCTTGATCCCACCGTCCAGTGCGCGACACGTGACTTGATAGGCGTACTCCTCCATTTCCCGGCACGCGCGTGCAGAGAGGCTGAAGGTGAGACCTGCCACGTTCTTTGGTGCGACATCGATGATGACATGGTCGCCATCGGGAATCTTGAAGTACCAGCTGAGAGCCCTCGACCAGGTCATCTCCATGAGGTGGAAATACCAGTCGAGCGGCGACAACCACTCATCGGGCAGCGCTTCGGCGAAGCCGAGATTGGCTACGACTGCTCTACCCTTCGCCCACTTGTGCGGGTTGATGTCGTGGATGCCACCGTCCATGAGAACCCCGAACTTGCTTCCGTCGCCTTCGCCCTGGCCGCCCCAATGCAGGACTGGCTTCATGACGAGCGGGACAGCGCAAGACGCAGCCGCTACTTCGACGACGTCGTAGTTGGTGCCTTCGAAGGGCACCGGCTCGCGACGCAGCACGTTGTAGGTGAGGATGCGCAGGTTCTTCTGGGGCTCCAGTTGGTACTTCTCGACCAGGCGTTGCACGAACGCCTTGATGTCGATGATGCCACCGGAGAGGTAGTTGAGCGGGTTCAGGAAGGTGAGCGGGTTTCGCACCGCGAAGTTGCGGACATCTTCGGCGAGGAAGATTTCCAGCATCTCCTCCGGCTCGTAGCCGTTGGTGTAAAACAAGCCCGCCAACGACCCTGCCGACGCACCGGTGTACATGTTGACGTTGACTCGCTTTTTGGCGAGTGCTCGCAGAAAGCCGATCAAGCAGAAGAGCTTGATGCCGCCGGCACCAAGCACAGCTTCGATGGTCGCGTTTTTCGCGGCCGTTCGACTGCGGCTAGAGTTAGGCATCAGAGCCTCCTTGTCTCCCGGCTTCCGCCGAGTGGTCATGCGCATTGAGCGCGACCACCCGCCTGGCAGAAGGTCTGGGCATGCGCCGAGACCCTGTCCGTGACGGGTGGAGTTGGCTGACCGGGCTACTTGCCCTTGGTCAGGATTTCGATTGCTTTGAAGAGCTGATAGTCGACTGTGGCGTCGCGTGGTTGCTCGACTACCACTGTGGGTTCGAGCCCCTTGCCGTGCCAGCTTTCGCCGTTCGGAGCTTTGAGACCGGAGATGGTGATGGAAAGAAAACCGCCGTTGGGCAGTCTCTGTCCGGTCCACGCCACGGCCTTGCCGAATGTGCGAGTGCCGACGACTGTGGCCCGGCTGTTACCCGCCAGAGCCGCAGTGACGATCTCCGCACTGCTGGCGCTGGAGCCGTTCACCAGTACAGCCAGCGGCTTGCGGTGAAGCAACGACGTCTGGCACACCGAAACGTCCGTACCATCCTTGCCGAGAAACGGCAGGAAGGCTCGAATGCGTTTCGTCGTGTTGTCTACGATGCGTCCGTTGCGCTGGTCCTGATGAAAAGCCACGCCGTCTGACAGGAATGTCTCGACCATGTGAATTGCCAGGTCGACGTCTCCGCCAGGATTTCCCCGCAAGTCGAGAACGATGTACTCGAACGAGTCCTCGAAACCGGGCTTCTTCTTCAGCTTGTCGACAGCATTTTCGAAAGCCGGGTAAGCGGACTGCGAAAACGCGGGCAGCCTCAGGTAGAGGACTTTCCCGGGCAACACAGTGGCTTCAGATTGGCCTTCGAAGTGCTTGGCGAAAACAAGCTTGATGGTGACGTCCGCGCCTTCGCGAACGTAGGTAATCGCCATTTCCTTTCCGACTTTGCCGGTGAGAATCTCATCGACAGCCTCAGCAGGCATGCCGCTGAGTTCCTTGCCGTCCACCGATTTGAGCACGTCTCCCGTGCGCAATTCGGAATTGTAGGCCGGTGAACCAAAGTCAAGAAAGGAGATGGTGATTGTACTGTCGGAATTGACGCGCGTATTGATGCCGAGACTGACGATGTCCTCGGAATCCTTGCGAGCGGCCTCTTTCATGTCCGCCGGACTGGTGTACTTCGTCCAGGGGTCGGACAGCGAGCTGACCATCGCTTTGAGCGCGGCATCGAGATCGGCTTCGGTGAGAAGCTTGCCGTCGTACGCGTGCTCCCATTTACCCCAGTCCGACTTGATCAGTGCATCAGGGCTGTGGTAACGAGCGCCGATGCGCTGCCACACCAGGCGATACAGGCCCTCCAGGTCCTTCTGAGAAGGACCCGTCTGAATCTGAGTCACAGGTCCTAACATCTGCCGAATGAAATCATCCGGTGCGATGTTGGGAGTGGTGACAGTTGGAGTTGCCGGTTTTGCCGGCGGGGTGGATGTCTGCGCGTGGACGTTGCCCGTTAGTGCAACGAAGAGCGCAAGAACAGCCACCAGTGACGTGTTTTTCTTGTTCTTAGTCATAGTAGTGTCCTCGCGGCCCCAAGGGGCGCGACAAATGGCTTCTAGGCCGAAGCCGATTGAGGCCCGAGCGAAATCAGCCAGGCTCCCGAACCTCAGGAGGAACCAGGCACAGCGACGAATCCCTGCCCAAGGGACTGAAACCGTCGCATCGCAAAGAATTGGGCGTGCTTGTTCGTCAGTCGGAAGCCTGTTTGAAATGGCTTGAGAGTGTCGAACAAGTAGCTTTTACGGGTTGGAAGAGGAATCCTTTCTGGAAAATGGGTGTTTGAAGATAAATCGACCCTATTGGTTATCAAGAGAAAAAGACAAGAAATTCTTGACTAATGTGCTTGATTTCAAGAATCCCGGAAAGGGTATTCCTGTAAGGCTTTTAAGTGAAAGCTCATGATTTGACTGCATAACCACTAGCTGCGCTAGCTCATCTTGAATAGCTAATTAATGCTTGACAAGCTCTGCTAGTCTTGAGTGTTTTACAAGACGCAAGTCGAAGATCTAATCTGCTGGTGGCTCTGGCTCGAAGATTCGACAGAGTTCTCTTTGCTTGCTAAGCCCTTGCGCGAGATCCGCTCTGCTTAAGGACGCGCGGCTTTATCTCAGCCTCGTTAAGTCTGCAAAGCCTAGTTGAGCAATAAAAACCAAGAGCTAATACTCTCTTGCAATGAAGACTCAGATAGTGTTGAGTATGCAGATTGGCCCGGCGGCCTCAGTTTCGCCTGAAAACCGCCGTGTTGAAAACGGACAAATGCCGTTTGATTCTTCGCTCCTCACCCCACAACAACGCTAAAAAGGCATCCCCAGGGCATCATGAACTATTCGGAGGCAATCGAGTTCTTACTTTCCTTTCCTGACATGGAAAGGGGGACACATGGGTCTAGAGGCTCGACAATGAGTCTCAACTCGATGCGTTCGCTGCTGAACCGATTGGGCAACCCGCACCAGGGTCGCAACACCATTCACGTGACCGGTTCCAAGGGTAAAGGCAGCACGTCCACGATGATTGCCTCCATCCTTCGCGAGACCGGATTCAACACTGCCCTCTTTACCAGCCCGCATTTGCACTCCTATTGCGAGCGCATCGAGTTCAATCTCGAACCTGTCTCTGAAGAAGAATTCGCAAAAGGGCTTACCGAAATTTTGCCCGCCATCGAAGAAGAAATGAAAGCAGATACCGCGCCGCTTTCAACTTTCGGATTGCTGACCGCATTGTTTTTCCACCTGGCTGCAACTCGTCAACCCAAGACTCACTGGCAGGTTGTTGAAGTCGGAATGGGTGGACGTTTTGACATCACCAATGTTTTTGACAGCACCGATTTGGTCGTCATCACGCCGATTTCGCTCGAACACACCGAGGCGCTCGGCAGTACCCCGACTGAGATTGCAAATAACAAGGCTGGCATCATCAAACCCAGTTCAACAACCATTCTTGCTCCGCAAAAGGACATGGGCGCTCGTTCTGCGGTGGCGAGAAACTGCGCTGAAAATCGCTCTGAACTGATTGATGTCGGCCGCACTTACAAATTCAAATCCATTAGTCACAGCCAAGAAGGGCAGACTATGCAGATTGACAGAGCCGGCGAGTCCATTCAAGTTTATTTCCCGCTGCTCGGCCAGCACCAGATGCTTAATGCTGTCACAGCCGTAGCTGCCGCTGATGCGTTGGCCAAGCGCGGTGTGCCTGTGGCAAGTAAGCAAATTATCGATGGCTTGAAAAATGCGCACCTGCCCGGACGCCTGGAAATAATGCAAGGCGAAGTGACAGAAGACGGCAAAATCAAAGGTCCTTTGATTGTCCTGGACGCCGCCCATAATCATGAATCTGCTGCCGCCCTCGCGAATGCGCTCAAGCAACTTTTCCACGTCGAGAAGTGTATTTTCGTTGTCGGAGTTAACAGCGACAAGAATATTACCGCCATCTGGCGCGAGTTGAAGCCGCTCAATAAATTCGCAGTGGCCACGAAGTCTCAGAATGCCAGAGCTCTGGATCCCTCTGCCATTCAAGATGTTATCAGTATGTTCGAGCCCGAACATCCGGACGTCAGCATTACTGAAACCGTACCAAAAGCTCTCGAGAAAGCCCTTTCCATCGCATCAGAGACTGACGTTATCTGCGTCATGGGCTCACTGTATGTGGTGGCGGAAGCGCGCGAATATCTCATGAGCAAAGCGCCTACAAAGGCATAGGCCCTGTGAAAGGCTGAGACTTTCCGAATTCTTTCAGGGGGCGAGTGGCTGATATTACGCCCTTTTGAGGGTCTTAATACACTCGTGCCTGGGTACAAAACAGGCATAGGGAGTCTCCTGCTTCGCACTGGGTTTGACAGTGGAAATCGACGATCCTAAGACTTTATCCTACACCGTCGCCGGGCAAAGAACGCCGCCTCCGGGCACGCACGTCTGCCATGCTTGCGGTCTGGAACTGCCCATGTCCGTAGGCGTTTGTCCGAAAGACGGAACGCCTATTACCGTGCACGGACAGCCGGGCATTCAGCTCGTCGGCAATTATGAGTTTATCCAGTTTATCGGCGCCGGCGGAATGGGTGTCATTTACAAGGCGCGACACCCGGTTTTAAACAGACTTGTAGCGATCAAAATGCTGCATGGGCATCTTGTTTCCGATGCCATAAATAAACGCTTCCAGCAGGAAGCGGAGGCAGTCAGTTCGCTCGATCACAGAAACATCATTCATGTGCACGACTTCGGTGTTTCCGAGCATGGACAACCTTACATGGTGATGGACTTCGTCGAAGGTAAGCCCCTTTCCGATGTTTTGCAACACACTTCTCTCAACATGGAAGCGGTGATCAATATCATCATTCAGCTGACCGAAGGCTTGCAGCACGCGCATGACCGCGGTGTTTTACACCGAGATTTGAAACCAAGCAACATCATGGTTACTGACTATGACTGCGCTGTTCCGGAAGTGAAAATCGTCGACTTCGGTATTGCCAAAGTGCTGGAGTCGGAAAAAACGCGCATGACACAGACCGGCGAACTGATCGGCACTCCGCAATACATGAGCCCTGAGCAATGTCGTGGTGGCACACTCGATGCGCGCTCGGATATTTACGCACTCGGTTGTGTGATGTTTGAGGCAATCACTGGAAAGGCATTATTCGCTGGGCATTCGATGGTTTCCGTCATCGTCGATCAAATGAACACGGCGCCGCGAACGCTTAAGGAAACGCGTCCCGACATGCTTTTCCCTGGTCATCTCGAGGACATTATTGCCAAAATGCTGGCGAAAGACCCGGCCGACCGATACCAGTCAATGTCGGAACTGGCGGCAGAGTTGATTGACGTGCAGAAAATTATTGCGCAACAAAGCGCAAATGCCTGGTCCAAAATGCGCGTCATGCGCTTGAACAAAGAACAGCGCAATCTTTTCTTGCTGATGCTGGGCTCACTTGCCACTTTGGGAACTGTTGCAGTCACATCAATTTCGTTCATCAAAGTTGTGCATGATTCACAAACTACGCACATAACGCGGGCGATATTGAGCAACCCACTTGCCGGTGGCAGCAACATATCTGATGCCAAAGTCAACGAGCGCAGAAAATTGTGGCCTTATTTGAATATGAGCAAGGCTGATGACGAACTGCTTCGCTCCTTCTTCGACGTGGACACAGGCATCACAAGAATGGAACTTGCCGACAACAATGTTTCCAGTTTGGGCGTGCCCTATATTTCTTTGCAGAAAAACGTTGTGTCTCTTCATTTGGAAGGCACGAAAATCAAAGACAGCGACCTCACTTATATTGCGACTTTGCCGAAACTGGAGCGTCTCTATCTGGACAGGACTGCAGTCACGGATGCAGGCATGAAGCACATCTCTAATATGAACACTCTGGAAAGACTCTCACTCGACCAGACAGGCGTCGGTGACAAGGGAATCGCTCAGTTGCCGCGGCAAAATTTGCGCGAATTGTCTTTGTCGAACACCCATGTGAGAGCCGATGGTTTGGCCGCTCTAGGGAAATTTCCGAAGCTGAAGCATTTGGAATTGGGCGCTTACTATTCCAAGGGCGACAAGAACCTGTTGGCACTGTCTTCCGCAAAGGAGCTTGAATGGCTGGATCTCAAAGACAGCGAAATTGCTGTCGAAGATCTAGACGAAGTGGCGCAAATTACCAGTCTGAGAAAGCTCGTTCTATCCAACTGCCAGATTGAAGATGGTGCTGTCGTGGCATTAGAGACGTTGCCGAATTTGAAAACGCTCGATCTCAGTTTCACCAATTTCTCTACAGCCAGGCTCGATGAGGTCGTGAAACTGGCTGCGCTGGATACATTAGTTCTCGCCAATTCCGATGTGGATGATGCCACCATGGTTCTAATTGCCGCCAAGCTTCCGGAGTTGAAGCACATTGATTTGCGAAACACCATTGTTACTGAGAAAGGTATTTTGGAACTGCGCAAATTGCGCAAGCTGGAGTCTGTAGAAGTCGAAGGATCGGGCGTTCCCAAGGTAGCGCAAGAGTCTCTGAAAAAGGCACTTCACGGTGCTGCAGTGAAATTCTGAGGGGGCGGCGTGGAAGACGATGCCATCACGATGGCAACTCAGTCGGGCGAAGAGCCGAAGACTCCCGTCCGCACTCCTCTCAGTCGCGTTTGCCCTCAATGTGGTCTGAATGTCCCGCTCACCGTCGCGGCTTGCCCGAAGGACGGCACTAACATCGACGATACCCTCGGTGAGGGGCGGAAGCTGGTCGGCAATTACGAGTTTCTCGAATTCATCGGCTCCGGCGGAATGGGCGTTATCTACAAGGCGCGAAATCCTGTTCTGAAACGTTTGGTCGCGATAAAAATGCTGCACAGTCATCTGATGTCGCCTGTGATTACAAGGCGCTTTCAGCAAGAGGCTGAAGCAGTCAGTGGGCTTTCTCACCGATGTATCATCTCCGTTCACGACTACGGTGTGTCCGAACATGGTCAGCCGTATATGGTTATGGATTTCGTTGATGGAAAGCCTCTCTCTGATATATTGCGCAAGAGTCCGCTTACAGTTCAGGCCGCTATAAACATCGGCATTCAACTTGCACACGCACTTCAGCATGCACACGACAAGGGTGTTCTGCATCGGGATTTGAAGCCGAGTAACATCATGGTCACTGACTATGACTGTGACTTCCCTGAAGTAAAGATTGTCGATTTCGGCATTGCCAAAATATTGGAAAGTGACACCACGAAAGTCACGCAAACCGGCGAATTGCTTGGCACTCCGCAATACATGAGCCCGGAGCAGTGTCAGGGCGGTGAGCTTGATGCGCGTTCCGACATTTATTCTCTCGGCTGTGTTCTTTTTGAAGCAATCACGGGTAAGCCACCCTTTTCGGGCGCTTCTATGGTCTCCGTAATCGTCGATCAGATTTCAAAACAGGCCCGCACTCTTGCTGAAGTCCGCCCGGATATGAGGTTTCCCCCGCAACTGGAAGACCTGATGGCTAGAGCCTTAGCGAAGGATCCAGCCGATCGCTATCAATCAATGAGCGCGATGCTTGAAGACTTGAATAAAGTGCAGGCACTGGTTGGTAGTCTCGAAAAGTTGGATGCGACAGGCGCGCGCCAAATGAAGTGGAACAAGGAGCAACGCCAGTTGGTCCTCATCTCACTGGCAGCCGGTTTCAGTCTTCTGGGTGTGGGAGCCAGTTCCATTATGCTCACGAATATGATTGGCAAGGCGATGGTGGGTCGCTCTTCGGAAAAGGATCAGGAGCAAGTTGCAAAGCTCGATAAGCTGATTGCCCTGGAGCGAACGAAAACCGTGCGCTACCTCGATCCGACGCGCATGGACGACAAGTTTTTCAGTGAGTACTTCAGCAGAGATCTCGGTATTACCGCACTAGACATGTCGAATTCGCAGATCACGGACAAAAGTATGGTGCTGTTGCCGACGCAGAAGAGCTTGCATTTCCTTGCTCTGGACGATACTCCGATCACTGACAAAGGCATCTCCAATCTGCGAACATTGCACAATTTGCTAGAACTGCACGTGGACAGAACCGGTCTGACTGATCGCGGGATGAAGTATCTGGCTGAAATCAAGTCTCTGAAGAATCTCTCAGTGCGTGGCAATGCGATATCGGACCAAGGCATTAAATCGATCTCTGGTTTGGAGCTTCGCGCTCTGCTTTTCTCTGGTGCATCCGTGACCGATGAAAGTTTGAAGGTTGTTTCGTCGATGAAACAGATGCAGAATCTGACTTTTGCAGCTTGCAAGAGAATTACCGGTGATGGACTTAAGTACCTGGAAGACCTTCCCAATTTGCAATTCATCGACGCCTCCCATTGCTCGTTAACTCCCTCGGGAATGCTGGCTCTGGGGCGCCTGAGACATCTGATCGTTCTTGAATTTGGTTTTGCAAACATCACTACAGGTGGTGTCAAAGCTATTTCCCAGATGCCGTCGCTAGAGTATCTGAACTTGAATGGATCTAAAGTAGATCCGGCATGGCTGCCGCTTCTTGGTAGTCTTCCACGATTGGCGAGTCTGAGTTTGAATGAATGTGAAATCGATGCAAAAACTCTTGCTCTCATTCCAAAGTATTTGCCTAACTTGACCCAACTGCAGTTTCGATTCACGAAGCTGGACGACAAGATGATTGAACCGCTCACGCAAATGAAACAGTTGAAGTTTCTCGATATGCAGCGCTCGGGAGTGACCAGATTCGCGGCGGAGAGCCTGAAAGAGAGACTCAGTTATCCCGGTCACGACGTTCAAATTCGCTACTGAATTAGTACCTTGCGCTAGTTTCGCTATTTGCTCGGCGTAAGAACACACGGGCATTTAAGGCGCTTCTCTGGTGAACGTAAATCGATCCTGAATACGATGCAATCAATATTTCACCGGCAAATTTATTGAGGCGGAAGTCTCAGAAAAACGCGTAACGCCAATTACAGATGACTTTCGGCGGACCCTGGGTTCGCTCATTGCTTGCGCTTTGCCGATGTTAACGCCGCCAGGGGCGGCTATTGTGTGCCGGACTGGATGCCGGCCCTGCGTCCGTTTACAACGCATTAGACGAGGTATTCATCATGTTTCAATCAGAGATTGCAGGAATAGTTTTTTTCCTGGTCGCCGTATTTTTTGCTCCCGCTTTGCTAATGGCTGGTTTTCAAACGATGTCCGGTCAAAAGGTTCGCTTTCCGTCACTCGTGAAGCCACTATGCAAAACGTTTGCAGTCTTCGCAAGCTTGGTTCTGGAATTGGCAGGCGTGGTGGCGTCTGCAGTGGCAGAGTTACTGCCGAAAAAGTATGAACGTCTCCAACCTTTCGTCCGCCCTGTGGTCAAAGTTGGGATTATCTGCACAATCGTTTGGTTTCTCCTTGCTTTCGTGCGCTCCCTGGCTGGTAAATAAGCTAAGGCTGGTCCGCTTGGGGGCTTTCTGGGTAAAACTAAGTCAGCCCCTATTTCGGACGGTTGATCAGGTGAATCCTGAGGATCGAAAAACAATAGTTACAGTGCCTGGGCAGGTCACTTCTACGGATTTTTCCGCCAAGCATAAATGTCCGGAGTGCGGTCTTGAAGTGCCGCTTTCCGTGACCAAGTGTCCGCAAGACGGAACGGAGTTGACCGACACGCTCGGCGAAGGGCGCAAGCTGGTTGGCAATTATGAGTTTCTCGAATTCGTCGGCTCCGGCGGCATGGGAGTGATTTACAAGGCGCGCCATCCGGTTTTAAAACGGCTGGTGGCTGTGAAAATGCTGCACAGCCACTTAATGAACGAAGCTGTGGTTAAGCGCTTCCAGCATGAGGCGCAGGCCGTCAGCGGGCTCTCGCACCCCAATGTAATCCGGGTGCACGATTTTGGTTTGTCCGAGCACGGGCAGCCATACATGGTTATGGATTTCCTTGAAGGAAAGCCGCTTTCAGTGATTTTGAAGCAGGGACCTTTGCGTTTGGAGGCGGTTCTCAATATCGCTATTCAGATTGCCGAGGCCTTGCAGCATGCTCATGAACACGGTGTTTTGCATAGAGATTTGAAGCCCAGCAATATTATGGTCACTGACTATGATTGTGCTTTTCCGGAAGCGAAACTGGTAGATTTCGGCATCGCTAAGATTATGGAGAACGAATCTACACGAATGACTCAGACCGGTGAGCTGATCGGAACACCGCAGTACATGAGTCCCGAGCAGTGTCGTGGTGGTGAACTGGATGCTCGCTCAGATGTCTATTCGCTTGGTTGCGTAATGTTCGAATCAATTACAGGCAAGCCGCCTTTCTCCGGAGAGTCCATAGTTTCCGTAATTGTCGATCAGATATCGAAACCAGCGCGCAGTCTTGCGGAAGTGCGCCCGGATATGACATTCTCGGTCGAGGTTGAAGAGTTGCTTGCCAAGGCGCTTGCTAAGGAACCAGCAGACCGCTTTCAGTCCATGAATGAATTGCTGGAAGAAACGATTCGGGTGCAAAAGCTGGTTGCGAAGGCGGAAAGCAGTCAACGCTCAGGCTGGCGCATCCATCGGATGAATCGCGATCAGAGGCATCTGCTGATTCTGGGTGTGGCAGCAGTTTTCTCTTTGCTTGGTGTTGTTTCAAGCGTGCTCTACTTTGTCAAAACCGTTCATGTTGAAGCGGCGCGGCGGGCTGACTTGTCGACACGACCCCAACAAAAGAGTTTGCAGGAACGCCCGGCACAATTCCTCGAGAGGGTTCAGGCGGAACGCGTAAAAGAGCGCGCTGCAATGATGAAGTACATTCAGCCGGACCTGCTGGACCCGGAATTTGCTGAGCGTTTTCTCGGTGACAATTTGAACATTACCAAGTTGGATTGCGAAGATTCGAAGATTGACGATAAGGCTCTTATTCGGATTTCCAACCAGAAGCGTCTTGTTGACTTGAATCTCAAGGGCACCAAGGTCACTGACAATGGCATGATCTACCTGCCTCTGCTTATCTATTTGAGCGGTTTGAATCTCGACAACACCGCTGTTACCGACAATGGATTGAAGTTTGTCGCGCAGCTCCCTTCGCTCAATTATCTTACTTTGCGAGATGACAAAAAGGTTACCGATAAAGGCCTCGCCTATCTTCGAGGGCGCAACTTGTATTCCTTGATTCTCGATGGTACTCAAATCACCGACAAAAGCCTTCCCGCAATAGGTGAAATGGAGAATTTGCAGAACCTTACTTTGAACCGTTGCAAAGTCACCGGTCTCGGTGCCAAATACGTGGGCAAGTTGACTCGCATGGAATTTCTTGGTCTTGATTCGTGCGGCGCCGGAGATGCCTGGTGTACTGCCGCTTCTAAGATGCCGGCAATCAAGCAATTAGAGTTCGGTGGCAACAAGTTCACCGCAGCTGGTGTCAGATCGATCTCGCATTTGCCCAATTTGGAACATTTGAACCTTCACTCATGCCAGCTCGGCAACGAAACAATGGGGCTGTTCAACAAGTTTCCAAAACTCAATTATTTGGAGGTTAGTTGGAACGGTTTTGATGATGCGGGTCTGGCGATATTTGCTGCGTCTCAACCGAAGATAGAAGAAGTGCGAATGCGGGGATGCTGGGCAATTACAGACGCCGGTATCCCCAGTCTCTATTCGATAAAGTCGATGAAGAAGCTGGATTTGCGAGAAACTCACGTCACACCCGAATGCTTGGCGGCGCTTAAAAAGGCTCGTCCGGATCTCACGATAATCGAGAAAGACTAAAAAAGACGACTTCTACGAAAGTCAAGCATGTACGATCTTCCTGCTTGCTGGGCACGGAGATTGCACAATGACGATAATTACAGGACTTTCCGGAAACGAGTTGTACTGTCTCAAGCAGAAAGGCTATGAGCCCGGCAATTTGGTCATAGGAAACAGCGTTTTTGCACTTGGTTTTGTCGGCGGCGTTGCGTCCAGTTTGAAAACGCTGGGCGGCGGAGAAGTCCACCAACTGACCGATATCATTCGAGAGGGGCGCGCATTATCTTATATGCGCATGGTAGAAGAAGCACGCAGGCATGGCGGTGACGGAGTTACCGGCGTAACAAGCCAGCTGATTTTCCACGATTCGAACATCGAGTATCTCTCGATCGGGTCTACCATTCACCGCGCCGGTGGCGGTGTTCCGGGTGAGCATGTGGAAAGCGACCACGTTTTCTCCACCTCTGCTAATGGTCAAGAACTCTATTGCCAGTTGGATTGCGGATTCGAGCCTGTTCAATTCGTTTTTGGCAACGTCGCCTATTCTATCGGTGTCGGCGGCGGCATCATGGGTTCTTTGCGCAGTTTGAAATCGGGCGAAGTAATTGAGTATTCAAACATGCTCAACAAAACGCGGCACCTGGCGCTGGAACGCATATCCACCGAAGCGCGGGAAGCTGGTGCCAATGCGGTCTTGGGTATTCAAACTGTAATATCTCCTTTGATAGGTGTGCAAGAAATGCTGATGACCGGCACGGCATCATACAATCCCGTGCTTCCTCCACAGTACAAGGAAACGCCCATCACGAGCGACTTGACGAACGAGGAGATGTGGAACGTTGTGCACGCCGGTTACTATCCTGTGAAGCTTGTTTTGGGAGTGTCTGTTTTCTCCGTCGGTTTTGCAGGCGGCTTTAAAGCGATGATGAAGAGCTTCGTGCGCGGAGAAATCAAAGAACTCACTTACATGATCTATCAAGCCCGAGTGCGCGCGCTGGCTATGATTCAAGAGGACGCGCAGTCGTGCGGCGCGGATGATGTAGTAGGCGTGAAAACTTACGTGTACGATTTCGGCGGTGGTGTGGTTGAGCTGCTGGCCATCGGCACGGCAATCAAGCGTTTCCCGAATATTGCTCCACTTTCTGGTCAGCTGATTCCACAGGCGATCATCAAGGACGTGGAAACGTTCACCAACAAAACCCCGCTCATGGCCGCCATGGCCCAAGCCTTGTCTGCGGAATAATTGGCAGCGCTCTGTGCCGCTGGCCGTGCCGGTTCTTTCGTTGAACGAAATTGTTCGGGTCAGAAGCCTGTAGGGGCGATGCATGGCATCGCCCCTACAACACCGAATAAGTAGTTGCAGACTATGTTTCATAACCAGGGCCGGCCGAATCCTTCGTTTGAATGGGAGAGTTGCTACGAAGCGTAGTAGAAAGGGGCAAAAAAGAGAGAACCCTAATTGAGCCAGCCGAAAACACTTGTGTGTTTAAGACAGGCTGCAATCGTGGTTCTCCCAGAGATTACCTCAGAACCTTGCTAAGGTTCTGCGACTTTACTGTTTCGCTTTCTCGTCGCGAAAAGCTGTGAGCTTGTCCTTCGCAGCGTTGATAGTCTTTTCGGATTTGGCGTAACAGAAGCGGATGTGATTCGTTTGCGCATCCGGACGGAAGAAGCAGTAGCCCGCCACCGTCGCCAGCTTGTGGTTGTAGAGCAGATGCTCCCACAGCTTGCGGTCGTTTTCGAATCCCAGTTTGCTGGGATCGGTAAACAGGTAATACGTGCCTTCCGGCTTCTGCGCGAATTCGAAACCTGCTTCCTTGGCGACTTCGCAAATTTGGTCGCGCATCTGCTGATACTTTGCCACCATCTGCGCGTAGAACTCATCAGGCATGTTGAGTGCGGTGATGCCGGCAATCTGCATGGGCGACGGGGCGGCCAGAGTCAGGTAGTCGTGCACACGCCGCAGCGCGCGTGTGTATTTCTCCGGCGCGACAGCATAGCCAAGGCGCCAGCCGGTGATGCTGAAGGTCTTGCTCAGACCGGAGATGGTGATGGTGCGCTCGCGCATGCCCGGCAAAGTCGCCATACTGATGTGCTGGCGACCGTCGTAGACCATGTACTCGTAGATCTCGTCGGTAATCGCCAGCACATCCCACTTCTTGCACAGATCGGCGATGTAGGTGAGCTCCTCCATCGTGAAAACGCGACCGGTGGGATTGTGGGGCGTGTTGATCAAAATGGCGCGCGTGCGTTTGTTGAACGCCGCAGCAAGCTCGTTTCGATCGAACGTCCAGGTGGGACTGTGCAGTTTGACGTAGCGCGGTGTGCCCCCGCAGATGGCGACGTTTGGGTGGTAATTCTCGTAGAACGGCTCGAAGATGATCACTTCATCGCCCGGGTTGACGGTGGCGAGAAGTGAGGCGTTGAGGGCTTCGGAAGCGCCGACGGTGACGGTGATTTCCGTCTCCGGATTGGAGTCGATGCCGTTGTAGTGCTTCATCTTGCGCGCAATTGCTTCACGCAATTGCGGGTAGCCCCAGGTGTTGCTGTACTGGTTCCAGTCAGTGTTAATGGCGGCTATCGCGGCGTCTTTGAGAATTTGGGGAGCTGGATACTCGGGCAGACCCTGCCCGAGGTTGGTAATTCCGGGAAGTTGATTCACTAGCCTGGCGGCGTCGCGAATGTTTGATTCCCGAATGATCAAGGCACGATCAGAAATCGGAGAATGGCGACGAGACTTGCCTTTGATGCATTGAGCAAGCGCGTCGAACGGTCTGCCGAGAAACTCGCGAAGAGCTTGGAGTGAGAACATACCTCTGCCTCCTAACATGGTTATTGGAGACGAAACCATTTGTGCTTCGTGAAAACGCGCTGCACCGCCCTTCTTCGAAGGTGTGCGCGGCGTCTGGAAAATCTTTAGCGATGCAAGTGGTTGGGTTTTGTTTGCGAAAAAACAAAAGGAAATTGAAGGTGCTCAACCCTAGCAACACCAAATGCCTGGCGTTCCTCCGCGCGCGCTATAAACACACTCATGCGGGGCTTTACAAACTGCACAGTCCGCTCAGCCAATTTTTCCCGGCCCAAATTGAACTCTTCTCGAAAGCACATACGAGCTTCGCTAGAGACGAAACCCGCTTGACATCAATGGCTTCAACGATGTTTTGAGGCTTCTCTTTGCATCCCGCCCTGTCGATGTGTGTGGCTTGCTTTTGTTTTGTTGTCATGATGTTGCTGCTTAATACTTGCGTTAGCTCTTAACTCAGCCAAGGGTACTTTCATCACTTGTTTATTAGTGCCATTTAGCCGCTTCTATGGTGCTTTTTCTTTGTTTTGTCGGGCGCGCCTGCGTAGTCTCTCGGGGTCACTTCTTATATCTCTTTCTTTCAGTCGATTCGAAAACCCGGTAACTCACACACACGCACGCAGTTCATAACTTCACGTTAGTGCTCCTCAGCTGAGAGCACCGCGGGTAGTGTCGTGTCTGGGTTCCGCATGGACTTTCGCATGTGCGTCAGCTCATGTTTTCGATTCGCTGGGAAGTGTCACGACAGAACGCCCGTTGGCGCGTTCATAACTTCAATCACTGCACCCGGACAACTGTTCAGGTGTAAGTCAGGCTCTTTCGAGCCATTAACTGGAGATAAAGCAATGTCAGTAAACGCTGAAGTTCTCAAATCTCTCGGAATCACGTTCGTCCGCGAAAGCGGCGGCATCAGCGAGTACCGTCTGGATTCCAACGGTCTCAAGATTCTGCTTGCCGAGAATCACAACAGCCCCGTCGTCACCGTGATGCCGCTCTACCGAGTGGGCTCGCGCAACGAGGCTGTCGGTCACACTGGCGCCACCCACATCCTCGAGCACATGATGTTCAAGGGCGTGAAGGATGGTCGCACCGGCGAGGTGTACAACTTCCCGGACCGTTTCCGCCAGTATGGTGGCGTTTGGAACGCCACGACCTGGTTCGATCGCACGAACTACTTCGAGACTGTTCCTGCGCGTCACCTTGAGCTGTGCCTGGCTACCGAGGCCGACCGCATGCGCAACCTCCTCATCAAGGAGGAAGAGCGCGCGACGGAGATGACCGTCGTTCGCAGCGAGCTCGAGATCGGGGAGAACAACCCCGACCGCGTGCTTCTGCAGAAGCTCTATGCTCACGCTTTCGTCGAGCATCCGTATCACCACCCGACCATCGGGTGGACCTCCGACGTCGAGGCAATCTCGGTCGAGCGCCTGAAGGCGTTCTATGACGTTTATTACTGGCCGAACAACACCACGCTGCTTCTCATCGGCGACTTCGAGTCCGCGAAGGCTCTGGAGCTGGTGGCGAAGTACTACGGTGTGCATCCGGCTTCGCCGCACCCGATTCCGCCCGTCGTCACCGTCGAGCCGAAGCAGGAAGGCGAGCGCCGTTTCGAGATCGTGCGCGAGGGTGATTCGCCGCGCGTTGCGATCGGCTTCCACGTGCCCGAAGCCGCGCACGCTGACACCTACTCGGTGGCGGCGATTGCGGCGGTGCTCGGCTCTGGCAGCAAGTCGAGCCGGCTGTACCGCGCTCTGGTCGACACCAAGCTCGCCACCCAGGCTTACACCTGGCACTTCGAGCAGCGCGACCCGGGCATGATCATGGTCTTCGCCGCGCCTGCCGAGGGCGTCAGCCACGAGACGGTCGAGAAGGCAATTCTTGCCGAGATCGAGAAGCTGGCTTCCGAAGGCGTCGAGGAAAAGGAACTTCGCCGCGCCAAGATCAGCAATCGCAAGCGCACCGTGCTTGCGGCTGCCGACCCGATGCAGCTCGCCGACGCGATTGGCGAGGCTGAGTCTGTCGCCGACTGGACCTTCTACACCACGTACGGCGAGAAGCTGGACGCGGTCACCGTCGACGACGTGAAGCGCGCGGCTTCGCTCTACTTCGCGAAGGAGAATCGCACCGTGGGCTACTTCATCCCGAAGAAGTCCGAGGCTGCTGCCGAGGCTCCGGCTGAGACCACCGAGGCTGTCGCTGCTCCCGCGGCTGCGGAGACTTCCAAGTCTTCGTTTGCTGCCCGCACGCACACCAAGGTGCTCGCCAATGGGCTGAAGCTGCAGGTTCTGCCCACCCCCGGCACCGGGATCGTCGGCATGTCGCTGCAGTTCAACGCGGGCGGCTACTTCGCTCCCGCCGAGAAGCCGATGGTGGCATCGTTCACCTCGAGCCTGCTCACTTCCGGCACTGCTTCGATGGACGCTCGCGAGATTTCGTCGGCGTTCGAAGAGATGGGCTCGGGCATCGGTTTCCGCTCTGGAAACTTCTACACCAGCGCCGGCACGAAGGTCGCGGCTGTCGATTTCGAACAGCTGATGCGCATGACTGCCGACATGCTGCTCAACCCGTCCTTCCCGGAGAAGGAACTGGCGACGCTCAAGCTGCGCTACGCGGCGCACTTCAAGGAAGCCGGCTCGGATCCCGAGTCGATTTCCGACAATGAGCTGAACCACGCCCTCTACGGCGCCGACAGCGTCTTCCACGACAAGTCCCCCAAGGACTGCATGGCGGAACTGGGCACCATCACCCGCGACGATCTGGTCGCCTACCACAAGAGCGCCTACACGCCGAAGGGCGCGGTGCTGAGCGTGGTCGGTGACATCACGGTCGACGAAGCTGTGGCTCTCGTCGAGTCCACGCTGGGTGCCTGGGAAGGTGCTGAGCCTCGGGCCATCGAAGTGCCGATGCCTGCCGTGCTCAACGCCGGCAAGCGCATCGACGTGCACGTTCCCGACAAGCGCAGTGCCAGCATCTCGTTCGGCTACGCCTCTGACCTGGTCCGCACTGCCGAAGACTTCGCCGCCGCGCGCATTGCCAATGCCGCGTTCGGTGGTGGCTTCACGAGCCGCCTGTTCAAGGTGGTTCGCGTGCAGAACGGCCTGACCTACGGCGTGTATTCTGCCTTCAGCGACCCGACCTTCGCCGGCGGGAAGTTTGGCATCGACCTGCAGGTCAACCCGAAGAACATCGAGCGCGCCGTCGAGCTGGTCACTCAGCTCGTGCGTGACTTTGTCGCGACGGGTATCTCCGAGCAGGAACTTGTGAACGAGGTCGGCTATGCCATCGGCACCTTCGAGGTGCAGCTGCGCAATGCCGACGCCGTTGCCGCCACGATGACGCAGTTCGAGGTCCTCGGACTGGGCATCGCCGGCATGGACTCGTACGCCGACGAGATGTCTTCTCTCACCAAGGAGAAGGTGGACGCGGCGATTCGCAAGTACATCGACCCCGACAAGTTCGTCACTGTCGTCGCCGGTACCCTGAAGTAAGCAGCTTCGGCTGCCTTCGGGGGCTGGTCTCTTCGGTGACCCCTGCCTGGGGCCATCGTTAAGTAGCTGGGAGGGAGAGCGCAATCCCGCGCTCTCCCTTCTCAGCCAAAAGAAGGTCCCAACCTATGAACACGCTTACCCTGATAATTGCGCTGGCGATCATCGCCGGTTCCTTTGTCGTCACGTACGCGACCAGCTACATCTGCCTGACCATCAAGAAAGCTGAGAACATGCTCTGGGCTGCAATGCTCTGTGTGGCTGGTCTCATCTATCCGGTCGTCTTCGCAGGCGCATATGCAGAAGAGACCATGGCACCATTCATGGTGCCGGTGGTGATCGTTTGCACTCTGCTGGCTTCGCTCAGCGCGCATTTCCTTGCCCTTCGCAAAACGAAGTAATCTCCTCCCATCGGGCGACGCATGGCGTCGCCCCTACGGAGTGGGAAAGCAAGACGAATTGACGCGCAATTCCATTTGATGTGAAACGCGCTCGGCATGTTGCTGGGCGCGTTTTTCAAATGCGTTTTCCAACGCTAATAACAACTGTCCTGCATGGCGCAAACTGCGGCGTGCAATAAGGAGTTACCAATGGACAAGAAAAACATGGTGAGTTCGCTCACCGGTCCACGTATGACCACCGATCTATACGCGGCTCGGCTGAAGGATTTCGCTGCTCGCATGAAGGCGAACAGCGTGGCGATCATCGTCGCCAATCCGGAGCGCACTCGTTCGAACGACACGGAATTCGAGTTCCGCCAGTCGTCTGATCTGCTCTACCTCACCGGCTTTCCGGAGCCGGAGGCGGCGCTCATGGTCACCAAGCTTCGCGGCAAAGTGACCACGACTCTCTTCGTTCGCCCGAAGGATCGTGCCCGCGAAATCTGGACCGGTATCCGCCACGGCGTCGAAGGCGCCAAGGCGAATTTCGCCTGCGACAAGGCATTCACCGTCGATCAGTTCGCCAAGGAAGTGGCTGCCGCCATCTCCGGCGCCAAGGCTGTCTACTACAAGTACGGTGCAAGCGAGCACTTCGATGCCCAGTTCGACAAGGTTTGGAAGGCTGAGCAGCGTTCTCTCGAGAACCCGGAAACGATCGTTCACGAGATGCGCCTCTTCAAGTCCGAGCGCGAGCTGGACATCATGCGCCATGCCGCCAAGATCTCGGCTGCCGCGCACAGTGAGGCGATGCGCCTTTGCCAGCCCAACTCCACCGAGTACCAGCTGGAGGCGATCATCGAGTCGGTCTTCCGTTTCAACGGCGCCGACTTCACCGCCTACAACAGCATCGTCGCCGGCGGCAACAACGCCGTCATCCTGCACTACACGAGCAACAATGACCCGCTCAAGGACGGCGACTTGATGCTCGTGGACGCAGGCTGCGAGTACCAGGGCTACGCCTCGGACATCACTCGCGGCTTCCCGGTCAACGGTAAGTTCTCCGACGCGCAGCGCACCATCTATCAGCTCGTGCTCGACTCGCAGCTCGCCGCCATCAAGGCCGGCGTTGCGGGCAGTTCTCTGACCAAGGTGCACCAGGCTGCCTCCAAGGTGCTGCGTGCCGGGCTCTACAAGCTGGGCATCATCTCCAAGGCTGTGTCCACTGTGGCTGGTGAGCGCAAGGCTCTCCAGGCGTACGCCAAGGCTGTCTCTGCCGCTAAGGCGAGCGGTGCGGCGGCGCCTGCCGAACCGGTGACGCTGCGTTCCTTCTTCATGCACGGCACGAGCCACTGGCTTGGTCTGGATGTGCATGACGTCGGCACCGGTGGCACCCGAGACCCCTTCGGCAAGAAGCGCAAGCTCGAGCCGGGCATGGTCTTCACCGTCGAGCCGGGGCTGTACTTCGACAAGGACGACACTCGCGTCCCCGAGCAGTTCCGCGGCATCGGCGTGCGCATCGAGGACGACGTGGCCATCACCGCTGATGGTCACGAGATTCTCACCGCCGGCGTGCCGAAGGAAATCCACGAGATCGAGGCTCTGATGGCGGAAGGCAAGCACCTTCGCCTGACCGGTACTCGTATCGCGTCGATTCACTAATCGGCTGCATCGACTGATTGTTTGAACGGGCGGGCACGAGAAATCGTGCTCGCCTGTTCTTCTTTTAGGAACGCTCAGTCGTTTCTACTGGTAGCGCACGTGGTGCGTTTCCCTGCTGCATTCGCAGCAAAAACTCAGCCCGCATGCCGGTTTGCATAACCCGGCATCGCAAACACACCCTTTTATGTAAACGCCGCAAAACGGTGCTTGCACAAACGGGTTCACCCAGGGAACTGCAAGAACCAACTCTTGCAGCCCATCAAGAAACCGCAGGAGACGTCCCCGTCTCTTTCAGCGGTCCAAGAGGATTTATGACAAAGAAAATTGGCGTGGCAATCTGCGCGCTGATGGTGCTGGCGACTCTGTTCGTCTGCTTCCAGCCCAAGACTGCCATCTCTTCGGCGAGCAACAGCCAGGCTGTTCCGTCGGATTCCCTGCTCTCGAACAAGCGTTTCCCGGCATGCGCAAACATGCCCGACCCCGGCCACAGTCCGAATCTCAAGGACAACGGTTGCGGTCAGCCCTTGATCGAGGCGAACCCCACCGAAAGGCTCACGCACAAGCCTTTCCTTCCGCGCTAAGACAGAACAAGCGCGCGTTGTTTGTAAGTTTGCAAACTTGGAGCGAACACTGCTCCCATAAACCCTGACCACGCACTGGTCTGTGAAGAAGGCGGCAGGCAGTTGAATTGGTTCAATGAAAGTTGAATCAGTTCCTCAGCCTGTCGCCTTCTTTTTTTTTGTCCCTGAAGGCACCATATGCGGTGCTTTCTTTTGTTGGGGTTGTTTCTATTATTGTATGTAGCAATTGGACTGTGGGCGTGGGGGCGCGTTGCACGCGCCCTTAATGCCGGCTGGAAGCCGGCGCTCCGGCCACTAGCGGCGCTCCGTCCACTAGACGGCGCTCCGGCCGCTACGCGGCTTGCTCCGGCGCTTCCGGTTCTTTGCCGCGTTTCAAATTCAGTGCTGCTACTGATCCGTAGATTGCGATTGCCACAAATCCGAGCGCTTGCAGGCCAGTGAGCATCGAGAAATACTCGAGGCACACACCGATCAACCCTCCCGTTATGTTGAAGGCAAGTGCCGTGCTGGCCGCCCTCGTGTCTTTGAACAAGAGTGCAAACATCACTGAAGCAAATACCATTGGCGACAAGAATATGACCGTGCCAAGCGTTTGTCCTGTGAGCGAACCCAATTGCGCGAGACTCGAAAGAGAGCAGAATGTCGTTCCCAAAAGCGCGGCAATTAGAAGTCCGGCAATCGGGTAAATGTGTTTGGCCTGGAGTTTTGAAGCTACATAGTTGGCGATCAAAATGACGATCATTACACCGGAAATTACCGTGCTGTTAACGATCCACGTTGAGCCGTAAAGCAGGGAGAGAGCCGACATCGCACGTACTTCCAGCAGCATGAAGCCCATGCCCATGAGGAACATTTGCCAGTTGAGAACCTCACGCCTGCCTTCTTTCATTTGCGGCGCAACGAGCGCAAATCCAAAAGCCAGCACAAGGAAAATCGGGATCATGTAGACGGTCGGAATCTCATGCTTTGGCAAGAACAAGAACGGCCAGTCATCGGTTGAAATCGGTGTGGCGACGCCCAAGTCGACTGGACGCGGAGGCAATCCCTGCACGTTCGGAGTGCGGTTGGCAATGCCCGGTCCTGAAATTAGAGTGGCGACATCGACCATACCGTTGTTCATACAGAAGCCGAGGGGTTTCATGCCGGTCGCCTCACCAAGCGCCTTTGCATGTTTCTCCCAGAGCCAATCGGCCATCGACAAGAAAGTAATGACAATGACACCATCTTTGTTGAGGCATTTAGCCGCGTCTGTGAGCGATTCTTTGGTGAATAAATAGTTGTCCATCCGCAGTGAGGATAGCGACGAGAATGCCGCGTGGCTATCTACGTATGCAAACAAAATCAAGTCGTACTTCTTGTCGGTGGTGCGCAGGAAAGTTCTGGCGTCCATGACGTCCAGATGCACATTTGGCTTGTCATAGGGCTTTTCAGGGTGCAGAGTTCGCCCAATTTTGACGATGCCCGGATCTATCTCTACGCCATCAATCTGTTTTACTCCGCAACGCAGTGCTGCAGCAGGGTCGGTGCCGTTTGCCGCTCCGAGAATCAGCACGCTTTCGGGTGGTTTGTCGAACAAATGATACGGACGCTCAAAGGTCAAACGCATTGCTTCCGACACTTTGGCTGGCATTTGCGCGAGGTTTTCCGGCGTGCAATCAAGAATTTGCTGGAAATTGTCGTAGTTGATGTAGACCGTGTATCCGAAAAAAAGCCCTTTCTTCCCGGCTTGTTTCTCGTCTACAGGTTCGCGCGTCAGGTCGATGCGGTAATAGGGTGACCAGACTGTCTCGACATAATTTTCGCCGTAATATGCTTTTGAAATAAACGGTGCGAGCCAGACAATATATCCGACCCCGAGCGCGATCAGTGCGTAGCTGGTTGGGCGCTTCGGAAACATCGCGATGAGCCCGATTCCCATTACGATCAGCCATATGCCGGGTGAGCAGTTGAACCAGCAAAGGACAGAGAAAATGACGGTGCCCAAGAGGGCTCCAAACACGTTCCATGAATAGGCTTGCAACGGTCTCAGTTTCTCGAAAAGCTGAGCGGTTTTCTGACCGAAACCAACAAAAACAAGCGTGGCAAGAATGAAGTTGCCGAGCATGATTGCTAGCGTTTTAGCCGAATCCAGGAATTCTGAACCTGATTGTCCGACGCCTGTTTTGCCTACTCCAAAGAGCATGAATTTGAAGGGGTCGACGAAAGTCAAATGTGTAAAATGCAGTGCCAGTGCAAAGATCAAAACGCCGGAAAGAAATAGAAGGCAAAGGCTGGATGTTTTCATCCATTCTTTTTTCTTGTGAGTCCAGAGAAAACCAAGCCCGAGGCCAAGGAATGCAGCCATTAGTGGAAGGTTTTTGAAATAGGCGAAGATGCGGATTTCAGTGGACATCCAGCGAATGATCATCAGTTCGCAAAAGAGACTGAGAAAACTGACGAGGACCATCTCGCGTTGAATTTTGCCGAAAAACCCGCTGGAATCAGCTTGTTCGTTGGCTGCCGGCTGTGTCGAAGATTCTGACATATCGACTGTAAACTCCCCTGTGGATCCATTCGGCGCCAAGCACCAGACCGGGCTTTCGATATGATAGCCCAATGTATGCGCATGGGATATGCGAAATCGCCTGTCAATAGGCGATTTCAGGTGATGTCTTGATTTATGAGACGGGAAATCTCTGGGCTGTCCGATCCGCAACGCTTTGATACCGGATATGGTGCACTGTTTTGGCGCCAGGGCAAGCCGGGCGTTCCTACAAAACGGCAATGTCAAGCGGTGTTGGCGAGAATTGTCATGTGGTCGCGCGAGTTAATTGTCAGGCGCTCGCGCGAACTCTCATATTACTTTTAGCGGTTGAAAAGAAATGATTTATCGCGCGGACTAGATCTGGAACCCGCGCACGTGGCAACTTTAGCAAGCATTTTTCTTTCTTCTCTACATCGCAAATACAAGCGCGAAATCCCTTTCTGTTCATGACTTTCATTCACTGCTGCACGCGTACCTTCGCGTGTCCGACAACGCGCGAATGGATGTCAACTGGAGTGGTTGAAAAGGGATATCGCAAAATCAAGGCCAGGAGCCTTCTCTCTCTCGTCGTTCTATCTCTCTGATAAAGAGGAAAACTGAAATGAGTCTCACGACACCCATTACAATCGCCGGACTGACACTCAGCCCACTTGTGGCTGGAGCGATTCTGCTCGGGTTGATTGTGATCGCTTGCTCTGTGACCGGTTATGTGCGACGGCGCATCCGGTTCCAGCTCGAACGACAGTATTCGACTGCGCACAGTGCGTGGACGAACATGATTCGAGCAACATCCAACGTCGATCAATCTCTGCGAAGTGATCGCCATGGGCTGGTAAACGGCCGAACGGTATTCACAGGCGCAAGTAAGGACACTCTCGATACGGCGCGCAAAGACTGGGCTTTCTGGTCGGCACAGCGAGTCGTCGCCGAGAGCACCATCAAGGAAGCTGAAGACCTCCGCAAGCGCTTTGCAGAGCGCAAGTGGTGGCAGCTTTCGCACAAACCGCTCAAGACTGCGATTCATAAGCTCACCGATGGTCAGCTGACCGTCGACAGCAACTGCCTTGCCGGTGGTGCGCTGAAAGAGCTGGCTGGTCTCGCGCCTGCTGCGACGCAGACCGGTACACAGCTGAGCTCTGAACTCGAAACGAAGGGGGCGCAAGGTCGCAGCACGCTGGAGCGCATTCAGAGTGCTATCAGAAGTGCGCAGACTGCCGAAAGGCGTGTTCGTGACACCGTCTCCGGTCAAGCCACGGACAACATCGTCGCTCTGAAGAATCGGGTCGCCGCTAGCCAGGAGCTGCCTTTCGCCCCTTACGACGCCGCTTTCGGCGACGTAAACGCGAACCTTGAAGCGTTTTCAGCGCAAGTGATTGGTGATCCGCTCACCGATTTCTCCCGCGCCGAAGCTAGCGTTTCGGCGAAGATCACCGCGTTGCGCAACACACTGCTCAAGGCTCTCGATCTGTTCAAGTCGCTTCTGGCTTTCCGTCAGAGTTTGCTTGTCCAGTCGGAGCGCGTCGCTGGTCTGCGTCGCAAGCCGCTCAATTCTGGTTATCCAGATGCGATCGACTTCGCCGCCGAGCCCCAGTTCTTCCGCTTCGCCGAAGATGACGAGCAGCTCGACTTGCAGTTGCAAGCTGCCTCGACGAATTCGGAAAAGCTCACCGCGCATCTGCATGCCGGTGAAGCGGACGCTTTCGAGCGCACGCTTCCTGCTGCCGAGCGCGCGGTGCGGGAAGCGAAGCGCATCGTCGACCTCGTTCTTGCTGCAAAGCAAGCGGTCGATGAGCAGATGAATGCGATTCTCGATAACTCGACCAAGGCTGACCTGGACGCCGACCGCGCCGACAGCGATGCCATCGGCGTGCTCTACACTGCTCAGAAGTGGCGGGCAGCGCAGGTTTCGGTGGCGGCGCTATTCGCGTTGCATCAGCAGCGCGTGGAAGCGCGGGCGGCGGTGGCTGATCTGCTGCAGAAGCAGGCTGCCAACGTTCTCCTGTTGACGCGACTGTCGCACATCTTCTCGCCTGCTACAGACGAGTTTTCTGCGACGATCGACGCTGAGTCGAGCCGCATCAAGGAGACTTCGCAGTTGGGTCGCACCGACTGGCAAAGCCTCATGAAGCAGATCGCGGTCCTTCTCGACCAGGTTTGCGGTCAGACGGAAGAGTCTCTTGCCGAGCGCATCAAGCTCGAGCAGAGCCAATACGAACGGGCTCAGCAGCTCGTTCGTTCACTCGTCAACAAGCTCGACGACCTGCTCGCCAAATCCGGCGACAACTGGGGCGGCGCCGACGCGGCAGAGATGCTCGCCAATACGTCGCCAGCGGTGAAGGAGGTCGAAGCGCAAGCGGAAGTCCGCAAGCAAGACTGGGTGAAGCTGCAGTTCAAGGCTGTGGGCGTCGACCTGCAACTGAAGCCAGCTGCCGATCTCATTGCGCAGGAACTGGCTGTGGACGCCAAGTCGCTTTCGCTGCTGACGCAGCTGGAAGCTGACATCGCCGCTTGCCAGAACACGTCGTATCGCCGCGTCGTCAACGGCGTCGCATACGGCTACGGACTCTACTGTCACACGACTCCCGCGCTGCACCTTCTGGAGACTGCGTATGCCGCCTATCAGCAGCGTCAGTACACGGAAGCGCAACGCGATGCCGACAAGGCGCAGGTCGTGTTGTTTGATTCGCACCTCGACACCTGGTGGCTCTGCCTGCAAATGATGTCGATGAGCGCTGACGCCAATGCGCGCCAGTTCGCTCGTCAGCAGGGCTACTCGGATTACGGGATGGAAAACTGGAAGAATATGCGCATCGCCGAGACCGCTGCGCCGATTGGCTCCACCCTCCCCGTTGGCTCCGCTTCGCAGCGGTACAACGTTCCTCTGTCGCTGGACGCGAATGCGACTGCTACTGGCGTGGCAAGCGGAAATGCGTTGGCATCGCCGGGCGACAGCCCAACGGTCGCTGACTACGAGCTTCGTCATGCCAACTAGGTCACGAACCCCATCTCGCATCACTACTACTCGACGCGTTCCTCCTCCGCCCCCGCCGCCGAAGAGAACGACGACGAGTAAGCCTAAGGCTCCGGCCGCGACCCGTACTCGGGCGGCGCAGCCGGCACAGCCGAAGGCTAAATCGGGAGTTAATCCAATGAGCAATGTGTTTCTAACTGGGTTGACCAACGACCATAGAGCTCGCTTGGCCAGCGCAAATGTACCCTGCTACGACCTGACCCTGGGCGAAGAGTTCGGCGTCATGATCGAACAGCAGCATCTGGACGCGGCCCTCGCCGCGCTCAATGCATATGTCGAATCCCAGGAGCCATCAGCCTTCGAGGGAATCTCGAAAGCTGTTCTGAAAGTGAAGGCTCCGGGACAGCCGCCCAAAGCTCACAAGGTGACAAACAACTGGAAGGGCAAGGAGAGCGACGATCTGCACGAAGCAGTTCGCCAGCTGCTTGTCCCGGTCATCGACCGTCCGGTTCTGATGCACCACGCTCAGGGCTATCCGTGCGAACCCGTCAATGACGGACAGTTCCACATCCATCTGCAGAGCTCGCCGGTCAAGTACGCCGAGCCTGGTGCGACTCCGCCGGCAGTCATCTGGGGCATTCCCAACGCCAGCCGCAACAAGAGTTTCCACTCTTCCGGTCGCGGCGTGACGATTGTCGATGAAGCGAGCGGATATCCGGTGGCCGAGTACGTCGGGCCCAACAACCTGTACGTGCACATGAACTTCTTCGACAAGTACGATGACCATCGCGTTCGCATCTTCCGGGTGCTGATGCAGAAGATGGCTCGTGTGGTCGAGATGTCGCCGGAGGATCGCCGCAGCATGATGCGCCGGCGCTTCGTCGAAGAGTGCTCCAAGTCAGCGGTGCGCGTTGTGCGCGACACCGCTGACAGTGGCACTGAACACGAGCTGCCGCAGGGCTTGAGGAAGTTCTCCTCGAGCTTGCATTCCAACTCGCGCTTCGACGGCGCCGCAAACAACAAAGATTTGCAGCCTGGCGAGAAGGCGGTTTCCGCCATCGGCACCACCAACGGTTTTGTCGATCCGAAAAAGCTGCAAGAGCGCAAATCAAACGTTCAGTCGCTGCGCAAGCGTCTCACGCATGCGGTTTCAGAAGCGCGTGCCAAAGAGCGCAAGCTGCTCACCGACGAAAACGTCAACCTCGACGAGTTCGGCATCGAGTACGAAAACCTGATGAAGGTCAAGTACGTCAAGGACGTGAAGGTCGAAGGCAATGCCATCGTCATCTTCACCGACATCCTCAACTGCCGCGACGAGCGCACCGGCATCCTGCACGAAATCGGCGCTTTCCGGATCATGTTGCCCTTCACCGGCACCATGCCCAGCTGGAAAAACCTCACGCGTACCGTCAACGGCATGAAAGCCGGTCAGCATGCTCCTCACGTGTGGCCGGACGGCACCGCGTGCTTGGGCAACACTGCCGACATCTTCCCCAAGCTTTTCGCTCAGCGTCAGTGGTCGATTGCCGCACAGCTCGCCATCGAGTTCGTACAGGCAGCCAACACCTCCGACGCCGCCGGGAAGTACATCAGCAGCTGGCCTCGCGCCCATCGTTAAGCCAGGAGATAAAAGATGAAACACTACTTTTTGAGTGGCTTGAACGACAAGCAAAAGGCTCAGCTCGCTGATAGCCTCGTCGTGTTCAGCGACATGGTAATTGGCGATGCGCACGGCTTGATGTTCGACGAGACGAACAAGAACTTCGCCCTGCAGGTTCTCGGCTTCGTCGAGAAGAAACAAGCGGCCACCATTTACGATGGCATCGTCCAGGTCGTCTACGGTCCTGCGGAAGCCCCGGCATCCCAGGCTGATGGCGGCAAAACTGGTCCGAGCAAGAAGACCGATGTGGTGAAAGCGAAGCGCCCCGAGCTCGACGCTGAGCATCAGAAATACCGCGATCTCTACATCGCGGCTTGCTCCTCTCGTGTCAGCGAGCTGGTGGTGCAAAATCGCCAGGTGCTCGCTACGGAACGCTCGCAAATCGAGCGTCTTCAGCAGGAGCTGGTGCGCGAACTGCGTGCGATTCGCATCGAGGAGGGTCGGGCGCATGGCGCTCCGCTCATCGACCGCGATGCTTATGCGCGTGAATTCGACGCCATCTTCGACGTGCCGAAAGTGAAGGACGTCAGCGTGGAGGACGGGGTCATCTCGGTCTACACCGACACTCTCTTCGCCTACGACAACCGCAGCCGCAAGAACCACGAACTGGGTGCTTACGTCATCCAGTTCCTCACAGACGGGCAGGCCGACTGTGTGCGCTGGTTCAACCTGACGCGCCGCGTCAACGCCGGACGTTCCGACCAGCATGCACCGCACGTTTTTACGAGCGGTCGCTCCTGTCTGCATGCGATCAAGGACTCGATCATCGACCTTGTCGCGGAGCTGCAGTTCGCTGTGGCGACCCAGCTGGCAATCGACTTCATCGAACAGGTGGACGTCGATGAGCCGGATGGCGCGCATCTCTACAAGTGGCCTCTGGAGAAGCTGCCCGAGCCGACGCCGGCTGAATTGCCTGCGGAGTCGACCGCGGACTCGGCTGCAAACTCCGTGGAGGGCGCCGCCGGTGCCACCACATCTGATGCCGCTACCTCCGTCGCAATCGAAGCGACTGTGGGCGGCACTGCCAACGAAGGGGCAACCGGCACCGGAACTTCCGGTACCGGGCCTCGCTGACAAAGCTGCAAAAGATAGCGAGACAAAGCTGGAGGTGGTGAAAACTGCCTCCAGCCCTCGCTTGTCTTTCTGAAATGTGGAGGAGCTAATGTCTCACGAACATAAGCACAATCACGACCACGAGCATAATCACGGTCATGGAGGACATGGTCACAGCCACAACGATTTCGCCGCGCTTCGCAAGAAGAGCAAGTCCGCGATGATCGCTGTGCTCTGCTTGACCTTCACCTTCATGGCGGTCGAAGTCGTGGGCGGACTTCTCACCGGCAGTCTTGCGTTGCTCGCCGACGCCGGACACATGCTCGGTGACAGCGCCGCAATTCTGCTTGCTCTGCTCGCCGTCTGGTTTGCGGGTAGGAAGCCGAGCAAAGATAAGACTTACGGCTACTATCGCACGGAAATCCTTGCGGCTCTGTTAAACGGTGTCGTGCTCATCGGCTTGTCGCTGTACATCCTCTTCGAGGCCTTCCAGCGTTTCGCTAATCCGGGCGAGATTCTGAGTGGACCGATGCTGCTTGTTGCAATCGGGGGACTTGTCGTCAACCTGATTGCCGCCCGGCTGCTTCACTCACACTCGGGCGATTCGCTCAACGCGAAAGCCGCCTATCTCGAAGTGATTAGTGACCTGCTCGGGTCTGCCGCTGTCATCATCGCCAGCTTGATCATCATGTTCACTGGCTGGACAATCGTTGATCCGATTGTCTCCGGTTTGATCGGCTTGATGATCATTCCGCGTACGTGGAAACTGATTGGCGACTGCGTGCACATCCTCATGGAAGGCACGCCCAGCCGTGTGAATCTGGAAAAGCTTCGCGCCTCGATTCTCAAAGTTCGCGGTGTGATGGATGTTCATGACCTGCACGTCTGGACAATCACATCCGGTCGCGATGCGCTTTCCGCGCATGTTGTCGTCGACCAGAATGCTAATTCCGACAGAGTCCTGACGGAGATAACGCACATCGTTCAGCATGATTTCGAGCTGCATCACAGCACGCTTCAAATCGAGCAAGCCGAGTGCAAATCTCTCGATGGAATCTGCATCGATACAGCGTCTCGCGAAACCTAATCGCTAGCGTCTGAACATCAAGAAAGCGGAGCTGGAGGTGGTGAAAACTGTCTTCAGCTCTTGCTTTCTTTTGATTGATAACTAATGTGTATAGTATATGGACGCTGTAGCAGTGGTCGGGTGAGAAAGCGGCCGGCAGCAATTGCTCTCAGCCGCTTTCTTCCAAATCTCGATAGCTTCGAAAAAATCCAGGGCATAGGTTACCCTGATGCCCTGGAGATGGTAATTCATGGCGAGAAGTGTCTTCTGTACACAGATGCTAAGTGGCCAGCCCTCTGCCGCCGGCGTTCAGTTCTTCATCTGAAACTATGACTTTTCGTTCAACACTGCCATCAAGCTCTTTCGTGACAAAGACGTCAATGAGTTGTTTGCCGCCATCGGTTTCCTCGTCTATTCCGAGAAACTCCTGCGCGATAACGATTTTGTAATAACCCGGCTCAAGATTGACGTCCAAATTGTATCTATCGACCGCAAAGATCGACAATACACTTCCTTCAAGTACTAACGGTACTTGAATAACTCGTTGGTATTTTGGTGCCGGTACATAAGGGCTATTGAACACGCGTAATTCAGCTATACCGAACTCCGCCTGATCTAGAGTCAAAAACTGGATTGAAGATTTATTGAATTGACAGCCTGAGGCATCGTCCTCTTTACTCCAATCGTCATTAAGGTCGAGTGAATTGGCTTTGTCTTCAATAAACAACGTTCCATAGTCGTATGGAAACTCCAGATCTTCTCCAATTAACATACTTACTCTCCCGAATAGAGAATTACTTTACTTACGCACTACTTGTACCAAGAATTTGCCTCCAGCTTCCATGTTTTTGTACAATTTCGCCATATCTCTTCCTTGCAAAAGTTGTTCAGCTTTAGGAACATGCCCGATCCAAGGGTCTTTGTTACCTTGCAATGTAGACGCAAAGGGATATTCGTCTCGCCAGTTCGGCTGAATCTTTGGAATTCCCTTTAGATTTCGGTTTGCCTTTCCGTATCCTTTGCCACCATAAGTCAAAGTCTTCGCCCAACCTGCTTTTTGCGCATGCAATATATTTGCAGCGGTATGTGGCATTTTTGATTCTCGCACAAGCAAGATAGGAATCGTTGACTTGAACTCTTTGCCTGCGCCTAGCGTTCTGACAATTTTGGCACCCTTTGCAAAGCGAGCCGGGGGATAGAAGTTGACTGCAATCTCAGCGAGAATGTGAAGAGCGACTTTCTTCCTGAATTCATCCTCCATTGCATGAGCTTCTTCAAGGTATGGATTTGGTCCACCGCTCGGTCCAGCTGGTCCGCCACCTCCGCCAAGGGGACCCGCATAAGGAGTTCCCGGCAATGGAGTTTCTTCCAAATTTTTGTCTTTCCTTCGTTTGCAGTCATCTTTGTCTTCGTCATGTTTGACATTTCCTTTGTACTGCTGAACTCCCATAGCGGGATTTCCTGGCAAGCCAGAATACCCCGCCGCAGAGGGGGAGAATTCGACCAGAGAACCCAATCCCAACGTGTCCGTATAATTGACAGGATCGTTTTTGACGTACTCGTAAAGATTCAGAGCATCTGTGTAGCCAATTGGATCGGGCTGCAAGAATCGTCCGAGTGCCGGGCTATAGTATCGAGCTTTGTAATAATATAAGCCGGTTTCAGTGTCGTACCTTTGTCCAGTGAAACCAAATGTAGTGCCAGTTAAAGACGTCGTCTCGCCGAACGGACCATAGTTATAGCGGTTGAGAACGGCGCCAGAGCTATTGGTTTTTGCGATGATTGAGCCCAGCCTGTCATGATGGAAGAATGACAGCGTTCCTGCGCTCGAAACTTCGATCAACGGTTCATCGATGTCGGTCCCATAGACGTATCGCGTCTGAAGCGTGCCCAAAACTCCGTCATAGTCAGCAATTCTTTGCTCACCGTCATAGATGAACCTGGTTTTGGAAGAACCGACCTGTTTCTGAGATTGACGGCTATCCGGATCATAGAGGAAGGAAAGACTTGTACTTCCTGCATTTGCACTAATCAGACGATTTAGACTGTCGTATCCGTAAGTCCAAATTCCATCCCCAACAAGACAACCATCAGTGTTATAAGAGTAGCTTGTGCCTTTCACAGTTGGGTACTGGTTGAGATTGTTTGCCACACCGTATGGAATGGCAAAATCCGTGACTGGATTCCAAAAGAATTGCGAATCGCTGACAGAAATACTGGCGAGCCTGTTCACAACGCTTGAGAGCCCTGTGAATGTTACAGCGCTACCAACAAACGACTGAACTAGAGAGTTCATGTCATCGTCAATCTCGTATCCATAGTCGGTCGTGCAGCCGTTTTGATACGTAATTTTCTTGCGTCTTGAAAGAGGGTCGTAGTCGAAATGAGCAGCGGCTGTCAAATTTCCGTTCAATTTGATGTCCGTAACACGGTTCAGTTCGTCGTAGATATAGTCAGCAAAATAGCCATCCGGCCAAATCAGCCGTGTGATATTTCCACTTGCATCAAGCTGGTAGGTGACTTCTTTTCCGTCCGGATTTCGTTCCTTGTAAAAGCGTCCAGCCGTGTCGTAAAAATATTCGTAATCGCCGGTTGTTGGATTTCCAGCGATCACAGGCGTGTTAGTTTTCGTGCGTCTTCCAGCAAGGTCATAAGTGAAGGTGCGTGTAGCAAGACCAGACGGAGTTTGAGTTTTCAGTCGATTGTGTGTGTCATAGGTGCTAGTAACAGTGTTGCCACTACGAGTGCGGAAGGTAAGCAAGTTTGAGTTCGCGTCATAAGTGTTCTGCTCATAGGAGGCATCCGGGTAAACCGCCTTGTCTAGCCGATCGAAGCCGTCATACTGGTACGTGGTGATGTTGTTGTTTGCATCCTTAATTGTTGCGATGAGACCGTTGGGGGTATAGGTGCGAGTCTCGACAATCGCTGTTGAGGCATCCTTGATTGTTGAAAGTCTGTTGAGATCATCGTATGCAAATTCCACCGTTTGCATTGCAGCATCAGTAGCTTTCCAAAGTCGGTCAACACCGTCATAGGACAGAGTAGTCACATTGCTGCTAGGGCTGGTGATAGTCTGCAGCTTGTCGGTTGGAGTGTAAGCATACTGTGCAGTCTGCCACGGGTTAAGGACATCCCCCGTTTGCTGCTCGGTTTTCGTCAGATTGGAGTTATCGTCCCACGTCAGCTTAGATAGGTAGCTGAACGGTGTGGGTGTTGTCGCTTCTTTCAATCGACGCTCTGCATCGAAGAGCGCTGTGGCGGTTTTACCTCGAGGATCCGTTACAGCGTTGACATTACCAGCAGAGTCATAACCAAACGACGTGGTGAGGTTGAGACGTCCGGTTCCGAAGTCATGAACTACTGAAAGCAGTTTCTCCGTTCCAGTGTCGTAATTCCACTTCGTCACAATGCCAGTCTGTTCGGTACGTGTAAGCACCTGCCCACGCGAGTTGTATGTGAAAGAGACTGTGGGGGTGGCAGCGTCGACGAGCGGATAGACAATTGAAAGAAGATTGCCATTTGCTGGATCGTAGTTGAAAGTGGTGACGCGTCCAAGTGGATCCGTCATTGTTTTCACTTTGTTCCAAGGCGCTTCGTACGTGAATGAAGCTGTGAGTGGGGATAATGGAGACCCTGGTTTCGGTGTTGCGGTAACGTTAAGTAAGTTGCCTTTTGTGTCATAGACGTACTCGAAGAAATTGCCTTCCGGCAACGTCTTTTTCACAAGGCGACTCAAGCAGTCGTATTCGAAAAGTGAGAAAGCTCCAAGGGAATTGGTAATCTTGGTCACATTGCCTCGACTATCATATTTTTTGATAAGAGCTATTCCTGCCGGATCTACTTCTTCCGACCGTGAATTGGCGCAAAAGAAAGTAGTTTCCTGATTATTGGAGTTCTTCTCGGACATAACTCGTCCAAGCGTGTCGTATGTTCGCGTCAGAATGGGCGTGGTTGCACTATTTGGAGCGAAAATCTTTTGTAAACGACCTGGCTGATCGTAGACGTATGAGAAGACCTTGCTAGCGGCATTTGTATAGGTGTCGAGTTGCTGTGTAGATGTGTTTACAGCAAAGCTAATAGCTCTTCCTGTGCCATCGTTCACTTGGCTCAGGTAATTGCCGTTGTAGACAAAGTTCAGCTGTCTACCCATTCCATTAGAGACGCTTTGCAGCAAGCTTCCCGAGTACGCTAAAGTTACAACAGGTCCAGCGGGAAACGCCCAAGTTGCCAAACGGTTCTGCGCATCGAACGTCAACGTAACGCCCTGCGGAGTTTTGTACGAAAAAATGCCCAGTCCATCGCGAGTGAGTGTTGCGTTGCTGTCTTGGGGCGGATTGTAGCTACCGTCGGGTAGCTTGATGAAGATTTCAGTTCTTTCTCCAAGCTCCATTGCAACGGCGTTTTTGAAGACCTGCTCCAACCACCACGCAATCACGCAATCAGCCATCACATACCGCTCGAAAGGCTTACGATGCGGTTGTTCGGGATGGCTGAAAAGATCCAGAATCACGTAAATCGCAGCGATTGTCCCGACTGCATCAATTGGAGAATCCTCCCCCAATGCCTGCATCACGTCAGTGTAGACGTTTGCAGTCTTATCAAAGTTGTGTCCCCAGCCGAGACCAAGTGGACCATCTTCCGTTTTGTGGCAGGCGCTATAACGCCTTTTGAAAGGCAGGCTGTATGGGAAGTCACCACTGCCTGTAGAGAAGTCTGTGTAAGTGTCTTTGGGACAGCACAGTCCACCTCCGCCAGGAGCGCATTCATCTCCATGGTACGGCGGAATGAGTGTTGTTACTTCTTCAGCAACCACTCCGCCTTTGTATGCAGTTATGTATGCAGAGTAGGAGCCGGTGCTCCGGAATTCCTGGTAACCATGACCGGTAAGGTCTTTGTAGCCGTAATCCCATCCGGGAGGATCAGTCTGAACTGAGCGTAGACCGGAGACGTCGAAGGTCGTTCCACTTAGCTTAGCGCCTTGGCTTACTGCAACGTCATTCATTCTGGCGGCACCTGCACCGTCCAGATCAAATACTTCAGAAAAGTTCAGATGTTCAGACTGTTCGAACCCCACAAGACCGGCCAATTGAAACGCGGTCTTTCTTATTGTGTCGTCATGCGAACCATGTGTAACATAGTACGCCATGCTCCTGTAGTCGGTAATGAAAGTATAGCCACCCGAACCCAAGGCATAACAAATGGTGGAAAAGCCGTGGTGGAAAATAGTTGATGTGTTGGTAAGTCGACCAACAATGTTGGTGATTCGACTGAATTGAGCATTACCGGCAGCACCCGCAGCCGCTAGCGCTTCGCCAAGAGTTACTTCCTCATCTTCGGCGATGCCCGCAGCGTAGTTAGAATGCCACTTTTTCCGATGATAGTCTACTAAACCGCGTCCAGCAGAGCCGAATGTGGTGTTGAGAAGTATGTAGCCCGTACCTTCAAAGCCTGTGTTGTAGTAAGGCACCAATCCGCCACCAGTGTTATAGGTGGTGATTACATACGCATTGTGAGTGACTTCCCAGCCTCCGATAGTAAAGTTGCTCAGCCTATCGGTTTCTGAAGAGTATGTCCAAATCAAAGCATCATCAAGGCGAAGCTCTGCTCCGTAACCACCATCAGTAACCCAAAGTGTGAGTGCCTTCCCGTATATTTGATCAGAAGTAAAGGTTGTGACTTCAATGGGATCAAGATTCACCGGGTACATGCTTAACGTACAGATGATCTTGTACGAAAGAGGTATTTCTGTGTACTCCGTCGGTACATTCCCCGGTTTTTGGTGCGACAAAGTTGCCTGTAGAAGAGGGATTGACGCCGGAATTATGGAACGTCCACCGACAATGTCATCAAAACAAGCATCATGATCGTTTTGTTTGATCCATTGAAGAAGGCTTGTGCTGAGGCTCGTCATGTTAGAACGAATGTTGCCCCGATTTAGATTCTCAACATAGTCCACAACAAAATCGTCAGGGTTGTTTTGATAAGTAGCTCCAGACAATGCGTCACTTAGGAATGTCGTCTGGTTGTAGCCCATTGCAGTCGTGAGGTTGATTGCGGACTTATAGGTGTACTGTTTAAAACTTGGATCAAACATGTACCATTGACTATCCGAAGGGTTCTGCCACTTGACCCAACAATGTGAGAGGGTGAGCGTGGCAAGCTCATTCTGAGCATTGACAGTCCAAGTGTATGGAACCTGTCCTGCATAGAGGATATAAGCCGCAGCGTCATGTGGAGTGATCGCTATGTCAAGCCAATTCGCCGCTTGTGCTCCGGTTAACTGAATCTGACCGACCATATAGTTTGCGGTAATTCCAGCGGCACGCAAAAGTTCTACTAGCAACATACTAATGTCGAAAGAAGTGCCCTGCCCGTCGAGAAGCGCTCCAAATGCCCCTTTTTGTACACCGTAGATGGGGTAGTATTGGATATTATTTGCGACCCATTCATAGATCAGGTGAGGATCGTTTTTAAGAGAGCGAGCCAATTCCGTGATGGATGCTGGACCCTGAACCGTATTGCTGAGACGAGGACTTCCAGATGGGTTTTTCTCTGCTTTGAAATCTTTTGTCGGATCAAAGATTTTGTGAGGAAGTTTTCTTGATTTAATTACCGCTTCCGCCATTTCTGGTTCCAGCGGTGCAAGTGGTAAATCCGTTGGATAAACGGCGGGCTTTGGAAGCCTGGCGTCACCCTGTTGCATGATGGGAAGTCTGATGGAGCCTTTGCGCTTTTTAGTGCTCATGTACGTTCTCTTTTCTGGTGTATTGTCGGTAAAAAGTAGGTAAGTGCCACCGCCTAGGTGGCACTCTGCAAGCGGAAGCTGCTGCTCTTAACGCTTATAGTTCTGCATCCATCGTCCAGTGGAACGCGAGCGTGGCATCGAGAGCGATGGCGTTGGCGGAGGTGCCGATTGCAATCTGTCGGAATCCGCTGGCCGCAATGTTCGCTGCTGTTGCCTGCCCTCTGACCGTGCTCGCTGTTTCGTTTTGCACAGAGTCAATTGCACCTGTGCTTAGAGCGTAGAGGGAGAATGCCGGAGCTTTGTACGCAACGATGCCCAGTCTGACGCCATATCGTAAGTTTCCGGCGACTGCGGTTGCTATCGCAGTTCTTGTCTGGAAGCGTTCGCCACCTGCACCATTTGCGGTGCCAGGAGCGACATCCAGTGCGTAGGATTTTTGGAAAAAGGGAGCGCAGCGAGCGTAATCCACGCCGAATGACGGCGGAACCCAAAGCTGGACGGCGGTGTCTCGGAAGAGTCCCGCTTTCGACAGCGACCAGGTGGTTGCGGCAGGCGTTGCGGTCTCCTCCCAAATCATCAGGACGAGGTTCTTAGCGTTGGCGCTTACAGTGCCGGTGACGGAGAACTGCGTGTATGCCGTGCCTGGCGTGAAGCTCGCCGAAACGGCGGTAACAACGAGGCTAGTATTCCGGAAGAAATTGCCGGCTGTGTAGTTCGTAGATGCCCAGTTGAGAACAGGGTCTCGGCCGACGGTACCACCAAATGCAACAGCATCGGCGGCGCCAGTCCATTCGAGAATGGCTGCCCGCATATTGCGTCCTGCTGCGGAGGTCTTAGCAACACCCTGGAAGATGAGCTGCTGTCCGCGGAGGGCGAGCGTGTCGGAGAAGGGGATGATCTGCGCCATACCCGTAAACTTGGCCGCGGCGTTGTTGTTTTTCACCTGACAGGCATGACCCTGCACCGAGTCGGCGACCACCTGGGCGCACTGAATGTCGGTGGCGCCGCTGTTGCCTAGCATGAACCAACGGTCAGGTCCATAACCGCCGTTTGCGCGGCTCGTCAGAGTCGTGGGCACCTGGCGCTGGAAGAAGCGGAATGCACCGTTGAACAGGAGGTCGCCCATCTGTTCGTTCGCCAGCAGTCCCGATACCTGAACGACGCTGGTTCTGTTTCCTGCGGCATCGTATTGATAGGTAATCTGGGAGCCGTTGTCGAAGTTGACGGTGGAAAGACGCCCCGTGGGGTCGTATTGGAAAATTGCTTGTGATGGCATGATTTTGTTTCCTTTGGTCTGATTGCTGCGGCTCTTTAATTGCGACGCAGCAAGCTCGTTTGGAAAAATGTCTTTTGTCTGTATCCTGCAAGGAACGTTGAATTACGGCTTTCGCTTGGGCATCGCACTCACGGGCTGGTCGCCGAACACGCGCTGCCACACATCGCGAACCTTCGGATCCGAAAGCTCACGAGCGAGTTCCGTCTGGTTTTTCGCCAAATCGGCCTCTGCCAGCTTCAGTGCAGTCGTGATTGCCATCTCATAGAGCCTTGTGACCTGCTCTGGCGAGAGATTTTCGTTGATGGACTGTTCGCAGATGCGGAACATCGATTCGCGCAAAAACAGAATCGTCTGGGTGCGTTTGGTGAGTTCCACCACTGCGGTACGGAATTCCATTTCCGTTTTGGCGTCGATGTTCGGGTTGTCCATCTTCACCTGCAGCAGAATTTTGCTGACCGTCTCGACCGCAATATCGGGCGACGGCTCGGAGCAGACGTAGTAACCCTGGTTGTTTGGGCGCGGAATGATCACCACGCCTCGCCGCGACGCATCCATATCGATGAAGGTCGGCTGGTTGTTGGCGGCGGTATGAACGGAAGTGGAAGGCTGAAAGCTAGCGCAGCCCGAGGTAATAAGAAGCGCTGCTGTGGACGCGAGCGCAATGAGAGCACGTTTCATAAAAATTGTCCTAAGCCGTCAATAGCCGGCTAGTAGTAGGTTTATTCGGAGCTGCAAGAATGTGTGTTGGTGTCAGGCTCCGCGAGCGAAGAAGTCTTCGAACTCCGCCTTCGAGACGTAATCCTTGAATGCTGAGTCGTCGATGATTGGCTGTTCATCGCTGAAACCGCGTGCATCATTGATCACGCTTGCAGGAAGTTTGAGATCCGGGTATCCGATTGACGCGCAAAACAGATCGCCTTCGCCGTTGCTGCTTGTGGTGGCGATGCGGGTTTGGATAATCTTGAGTTTGTCGCTCATGGAGTGTTCCTTCGTTTTGTGGCGGTTGACGCATTGCGTCGACCCTACAGTAGAAAAAGCGGGCGAGTCGCCCGCGCTCCCAGGGATGGCAAGGTGACGCAGCTTGCAGAGTTTTCGGTGCGGGCACAAAAGTGGTCTAACGTTGTAAACGACTCAGCGATCTAGCATTACTGCTGAGTCGGCGGAGTTGAGTCGTAGAACGCTCTCTCCAGCACCGGCAAAATAAGCGTAGTAAGGATCAGTGCGATGGAGCCAAAGTAAGGTTGATACCACTTAGGCCAGGTCGCGAGGAAAGGACCTCCCAGCGCGAAGACCCACACAGTGAAGCTGAGCAAGCTGGAGCAACACCAGAAAATCTTGTTGAGCGCAAAGCCCTTGGGCTCTGTCTTGATGTAGCAGACATAGAAAGGAGTGAGGGTAAACAACACTCCAAATACAATCCATTGAATGGTCGGCGAGTTGCCGGCCTGGTCAATGATGATGCCCTGCAGCGCGGTCCAGCCAGCGACGATGTCTGCGGGGATGTTCTTGAGCAGTTTTTCGAAATACGATTCTTCTTCCGTAGTTCGCAGAGGCGGTCGTTGTCTCATCCGCCGGATGAAGTCAGGCATGAGATGTTCCTTTGCGGAGACATTATTAGGTTGCAAACGAATGCGATGAAACGAAACTCAGACATACAATCTGTGTTATCGATAAGGCTTACTTGCTAAAACCGAGGTGTGTCGCAGGTCACGGCACGCTCACGCGTCTATATCTTCTTGGTTTTTTGTCGGGATTTTTGCCGTTGGCGGCGGGATTTGGTGACCTAAAGGATTTCCGGTTTCAGTTGAGTAGCGAAGCCGAGCATAGGAACTGAGAGGTAACAATCACAATGTTCACGCGGCTGCAGTTTGAGATTATCTCGTTTTGAATTCAAGGGGTTTGCAGTTTCCACTGGCTGCGCTTATTGTGGCTTGTCATGTATAAGTGTCGTGTTGCAGAACTTCAAATCAATCTTTGCGCCCACTCTCGCGAACAGTTTTTGTAACGCCAAATGTGAAGACGCGAAAGCATTGGGCCGCATGGTATTAGCGGTAAAACTAAGGAAACCATATAGTCGCTTTGAGTTTTGTAAATACCGTAGTCATTTCTACACATCGCCGAATATAGGCGTCATGCCAGTTTTCGGCTGTCCTTGTATGACAAAGATATTTCGATCGAGAGCGCGACAGGGTTACCTGCGTTTTCGAACTGAATTCAGCAGCAGCCAACACAAAGCCTGCTTGTGGAAAGCTTAAGAGCCAAAGTCCTGACTCTTGGCGCCACAAACCAAAGTTTTGCTATTGTGCTATCCGACTTGAAAATTTTCGGCGATGAACTCTTGCGCTCTTTGTGCAAGCTTTACTGGTTCTAAATCAAGCGCTTCGGCGATTTTGAACATGTCCTCAACAGAAATTTCGCTACCGACCTCCACGCGTCTAATCTGTTTTGAAAGAAGTTGCGATTTTTCTGCCAGATCCCGGCGTCTGAGACCCAGTTCGTTGCGTCGCTCTTTAATGGCTTTACCAAGGGCAATGAAAAACTCATTGTTTGTTTCGGTGCGAGATTGCTCGATAGCCAGGTTTACTGAATGCGAATCCGGCTGTCCCTCCAGGCTTTTCTTGGTGCAGTCATGCAGAACGTGCGGGTGATTTTCCTGCAACCTTTGAAGGTTAAAACTTCGTTGCTCGTCTCGAATGCCCACCGACTCGAATATCGCCAATGAAAGCGGAGTCAAATCTTTTTGTTTACTAGCATGATTTGTCCATGCTAAGGTCGGCAAATTCGGTTGGTTGCTGTTAGTGGGGGAGGGTTCGGACTCTCTTAAGCTTTCTCCGCAAGCGTTGTCTGGGTGGTCAATGCAAGTTGATTCTCTTAGAACTTTGGCTTTTGTGCGAACCAAAAAGGGTGCTAGTTCTTTGAGCTTTGTCACTAATAGGCGCCTTTGCTCTAACGATAGTCCTAGCTCGTGCGCGAAATGGTTCAGATTCCGAATTGTGAGCAGGCGGCGTCCCACTTCACTTGCTACCAGAAACTCATGCTGCCAACCTAGCTTGTCGGCTGCTGCAACCTGTGAGAGTCCGATGTGCTGACGTGTTTCAGAGACCAGTTTCCCAAATTCTTGAAATTTCAGCCGCTTCTCGTTTCTTGCTTTTAAGCGCTGTCGCGATTTGAGACTACACGAGCTGGATTTTTTCTTTTTGCGCGATGTCCCTTGTTTGTTTACCTTCATCCACTCCCGCAGGTTGGATTCAATCATGGTATTCAATTTTTCCGCGACTACAGCATCGCTTACAAGGCGCCCGAGATCTCGCGCCAAGTCAGCATGCATTAAAAGCGTGACTTGCTTTTTTGTCATTTTGTCTATATTGGAAAGGACAGCTGTCAACTCTACCGTGTCAAGTGGCAAGAAGATCCTTGTGGTGTGCGTATCTTTACAATCAGGTAAGTGATATAACCCGTTACCGTGGAAATTTTGCCGTGAATACAGTGTCGAATCTGAGTGTACAGCTAATGTTCACAGTCTCTTTTGGGTATTCTGGAATTAAAGAGTCGAAAATTTTTTCGGGCCAGCAAGAAAACATTTCTGCACATGAACCTATAACCCAAAACATCGGCCAAAAGATCGGCCAACTTATCGGTCGGAATTTGTTAAAAGCGGCTGTATAATGGAACAAGCGCAAGCAGCGACCAGCGATAAGATCGGCCAAATTACTCCAATGAACGAGCATCCCAGTCGTATTGAGCCATGTAGGCTTGACGAGATTCCATCTTCTATCGCAGATCTGATTGCAGAGATAGCTGCACAGAGTGCAATTCTTGGCTCGGCTTTACATCCAAGGACGGCGGCAAATCTGGCTGACCTGGTGCGAATAATGAATACGTACTACAGCAATCTTATCGAAGGCAACAATACGAGACCTCTGGATATACAGCGCGCGCTCGAAGACAAGTTCGATAACAACAAAGAGAGGCGAAACCTGCAATTGGAGGCAGCGGCTCATGTCAGAGTAAAGGCGAAAATTGATGAAATGGCTGCACATAATCAACTACCGGAACCGGCTAGCAAAGCCTTCATCTGTTGGATACACAAAGAATTCTATAAGAATGCACCGAAAGAGTTTCTAGAGATCAAAGGCGATCATACCTCTTTTACGATGGTCCCAGGAAAGTGGCGCAAGGGTGTTGAGCAGGATGTTTCAGTAGGTAGATTAGTTCCACCCTCAAGCGAATACGTCGATGAATTCATGACCTACTTTGAGGAGCGATACAGTTTTGCAAACGTGGGAAAATCGGGTCAGATTTTAACCATGGCCGCCGCACATCACAGACTCAATTTCATTCACCCATTTCCTGATGGAAACGGTAGAGTTAGTCGCCTGATGAGTCATGCTATGGCGCTCAAGTCCGGCATTGGAGCGCATGGACTGTGGTCCATATCGCGAGGGCTTGCCAGAGGCTTGGAAAGCCGCCAAGAATACAAACAAATGATGGACAGTGCTGATGCTCCTCGACAGGGCGACCTAGATGGACGAGGAAACCTGTCGCAGAAGGCATTGATTGAGTTCACCGAGTGGTTCTTAAGAATTTGTCTTGATCAGATAACATTCATGACCGGCATGTTTAGTCTCGATAAGCTCGCAGGAAGGCTGGATAAGTTTGTAATGAGTTCTGATGAACTAAAACCGGAAGCTGTCATGCTTTTACAAGAAGCACTAATTCGCGGTGAATTCGCGCGCGGAGAGGCGCCTAGAATTACGCGTTTGCCAGAGCGTTCCGCTAGACGCATTTTATCTGATGTTATTGAGATGGGTCTTCTTGCATCGGATTCGCCTAAAGGAAATTTGTATCTGCGCTTTCCTGCTTCAACTATAGATCGCGTTTTTCCTCGATTGTATCCGGAGATTTAGGGGCTCGGCGCGAAACTGGTTGAATGCGATTTAGAGTCGATTCGCTGTGTAGTGACACGCTGGTTGAGCGAAGGTTTTAGGTTTTCTAAATAATTTGCGCTAACTTAAGAGGCGTTGAAAGCCGCCGCTCATGGCTGTTTCCGCCACTGCACAAAACTGCGGTGCGCAGACCACTTGCGGTAACTTGCGCAAACCAATGCAAACCTCTTGATAATTCTTAAACGCGCGCGCGCGCGAAACCCAGCAAAAAGCTCTCTGATTTTCAAAACCTAGTAACACTCCGAAACTCTTATCTTGCATACATGTACGGAACTTTGCTTGTTTTAAAGCATCTCTGTTCTGATTTTTCCGGTATCTCATAGGCATCCCAAAAACCCCCTCCAACCACCATTTCGGCATCCGGCGACACTTCCATTTTGGAAATCGTATGGGGCCGGCATCGTGGATGGGTGGAATTTTGGCGCTTTTCGCCGGCTTAACAGGGAAATCGATGGGCAGTGTTGGTCAGTCATCGACTGACTAGCAGTGCCTTTTATCAAACCGTACTTAAGCAAAAGAAGGAATCACGTATGGCTGCTAAGCGCATCCTCATGCTCTCTTGGGAATATCCTCCGCGTCTCATCGGTGGTCTTGGTCGAGTCGTCTGCGCCCTGTCGCGCGAGATGGTCGCCCAGGGTTGCGAGGTGCACGTCATCACCGCTGACCACCCCGGCACCGACGAGTACGAGCTGGATGAAGGCGGCGTGCATGTGCACCGCGTCAAGACGCAGACCGGTCCCGACGGTGTCGAATGGCCGACGCCGAATTTCATTACCTGGGACGCCCGCCTCAATTTCGGCATCCTGCAATACGCGCTCAAGCTGCACAGCGAGAAGCCGTTCGACATCGTTCATGCCCACGACTGGCTCGTCGCCGACGCCGCCTGGGTGCTGAAGTCCGTCGGGCTGCCGCTCGTTTCGACCATCCATGCTACCGAGTTCGGTCGCAATCACGGCATCACCAACGACGATTCGCGCTACATCGACACCGTCGAGTGGCGCCTCATCTACGAATCGCGAGCGGTGATCGTCAACAGCAGTCACATGTTCGACGAGGTCGTCGATCACTTCATCGTGCCGCCGGAGAAGGTCATCACCATCCCCAACGGCGTCTTCCCGGACAAGCTCCAGGGTGATTTCGCCATCGACGAGCTGCGCGCAAAGCACGGCATCGGCGATGGTCCTGTGCTGCTGTTCGTCGGTCGTCTCGTACGCGAGAAGGGCGTGCAGGTGTTGCTCGAAGCTGCGCCGACGATTCTCGAAAGCCACCCCGGCGCGACCATTGTCATCGCCGGCGCGGGCTATTACGAGGGCGAACTGCGGGCACTGGTGGGCGAGAAGGGACTGGGCGAGCGTGTGAAGTTCTTCGGGCTGGCGAATGACGCCGACCTGGCTGAGCTCTACACCATTGCTGATGTTCTCGTCGTGCCGAGCCTCTACGAGCCGTTCGGCATCGTGGCGCTCGAAGGCATGGCTGCTCGTGTGCCGACCGTCACCTCCGACGCCGGCGGTCTGAAGGACATCGTCGAGCACACCAAGGACGGTATCACGACGTTCGCTGGTGATTCGGGCAGTCTCGCTTGGGGTATCCTCCAGGTTCTGGACAACCCGGAGCTGGCGCGAAACATCAAGCAAGCGGCACGCAACAAGGTGCTCGACCAGTTCACCTGGGCGAAGATCACCGAGCGCACGCTGGAGTTCTATGAAACCGCGCTGACCCTGCCCGCTCCGCAAAAGGCTGCTGTTCTGCCGTTCGACAGCGCGGCATCGGTAGGTGGTCGCGAAGAACCGGCTGCCTAAGTGACGATTGACTGTCGGTAGAGAGTCGGCCGCACACCGCAGTAGAGAAGCCGTTTTGAGCTGATATTTTTGGAGAAGGCGGGGTTGCTGGAGATACGCAGAATCTCTCCGGCGCCCCGTCTTCCTCCATTTGTCTTGAGCCGTGTTTTACTATTGCAAGTGGTAGATAAGCACACGCTAACTCCTAAGTTGGAGAGAGATTTTTTCTCAGGATGCGAGGATTTGCAGCCGTCTAGAAAGGTTGTGGTCTATCCTGGCGGCGAGCGGTTTCCGAGAGCCAACGATGTTGGTGCAATCAGTCTTTCCGATCTCGTGATGCTGATTGCGTCCGGGGAACATTTGGGCGAAGCGTAAGCGGAGTTTCGAAACTCTGTGACGGCTCTTATCTGGCGCTATTCCTGTAACGCCTAGCCTCACTGTTACAGCGCGTTTCAAAACTTCATCTTGTTTCCGAATTTGAAGAACATCGTTCATCTGAGACGTTTTTTGCCATGGACTCAGGGTTTCACCAGCCTTGATCAACACGTCAAAGAGCTAAGTAAACACTCATTTGCTTGGAAGCTCATAGATTCCATAGCGTGAAAGTATCTTCTATCTCTTTCCAATTTCGCAAATCTCGGTCCCAGGAAACTCAATTCCCTCACAGTCTTCGCGCCTCATCGGCACCTTTCCGCCTGCATCGCAGCGGATGTCGACTGGCGCGCACGCGAGAACACCTGCAACTGCTCGCCCAACGAAAGGAGGTGACAATGTCTATTCTCAAAAACTTTGTGCGCCTCCTCAGCCCCAGGGTGCGCAGAAAGCTGAAAGCGGTTCGACGCGGTCGTGCGTATGCGAATGGCTTTGTTCCGAACTTTGCCGGCACCTACCCCGAACCTTACGACATCCAGAAATACCGCGATGGTTGGCGACGTGACGGCGAGGATTGGTACGCCCGGTACTGCCAACGCACGCGCATGATGAAGCGAGACAAGCGACGCGAGCAGACGCTCATCATAGTCGACCCCCAGACTGGCTTCATCAAGCTGGATGAAACGTCGGCTGGTCATCTGGAAGCTCGCAAGCTCGTCAAAGAAATCAACCTGCAGATTCGCCTCGCGCGGAAACTAGGTTGGAGTGTAATCGTACTGACGTATGCCGGGTATGGCGATATTCATCCTGAAGTGATGGATGAGCTGAAGAAGGCCGGCGAGGGCTCGTGGCATTCTTTGTCGAAGAGGCAACGAAGCGGAGCTGCCCATGTTCTGAAGCTTTGCGGTGAAAAGAACATCAGCACAAATCGCTTCCGCGTAGTCGGCGCATACACCAATCAGTGTGTGCAAGCGACTGTCAGTGACCTTGTCACCACGTCGCCCGAAAGCCAGATCGAAATCGTCACGCGCGCTTGCTGGCCAAATGAGTTTGGTTACTGGACGCGTTTCATCAATACCAAGAACGTTCTTCTTCTCCCGGCGCCGGTGCCCATGCCGACGCCCCTTCCGAGCGCAAAGTGGTGGAATCTGCGCGCGCTCAAGAACGGAATAACATGAATACGCACATGACTTAGGGCGAACCATGCGGAATTTGCCGCTGGTTCGCTCTGTTTTTTCTTCTTTGTTTTGTAGATATGATATGAAATAGTATATATCTGAAACGGTTATTGAAAGCCGGTTTTCTCTAAAGTGACTACAAGCCGGAGGAATACTTCTCCTGGTTGCGCTTCGTGATTTCTTTGAGTTCGCCCTTCCAATACGCGATTTCCTTTTCCAGGTAGTCGAGGTCGATGTCTGACTTGAACTCATTGCGAATCATCTGCCAGTCTCTGTTGCACATCCCGTTATGCACAATGGAAGCGGTCACATTCGCCCTTAACTGCTCTCCGGGAGTTCTCGCAGTTTTCAAATAATGCTGAGCAATTACCTTCATGCTCGGCGCGCTGAAGTATGCGTCGTAGCTGCCGCTGAAAAGGTTTTTCGCAAACTCTGTCACTTCCGCCTCGAGGTCGTTTCTACCTAGAATCTCGTCTTTAAAAGACTGCGGTATCACTAAGTGCGCGCAGGGATGTTCTACGCGATAACTCATGCCACCAAACGTGCGCAGAAAACCTCTTGTTTCGGTTGGTGTGAGTGCACGTGATTGTGCAGCAGCAACCATGTCTTTGGGCTCAATCATTTGCAACAGCGCTTCTGGCAGCGCCTCGTAAAGAGGGATCGAGCCGACTACGAAAGCGCCGGAACCAAACCACCGAAGGAGAGCGATAATTCGTTCGTGCTTTTCAGGATAATCCTTTTGCAATGCCATGCCGCATTGGTAGAGCTTTTGTGTCGTTTGTGAGCTCTTCGGAACATTGCCGACAAGGTCATACATTTTGTTGACGTCCAGTTGCCGCCAGATAGCAGCGATGCTCTTCGGCATTGCGTTAATCCAGATTTCTTCCGCACGCTTCTCGGCTGCCTGCCTCTGCATATCCTCCTCGAGTTGTTTCTTGGGACCGCCGACACCGCGCGCGTCGAGCCAGTTGACCAGGGTGTTACCATCGCGCAGAGCACCGTCATGTTTCCATTTGTCCCATCGAATCGCGTATCCATGATGCAATCCCAGCACCAATAGCGGTGCTTGGTCCTCGAACATTTCGATTGCATGATCTCCATGGCACATGCAATGATCGAATGTGCTGGGATCTTCCATGATTCGTAAGCAGTCTCTAAGTTCTGCGATGCTTGCTTGGTCTGTGGTTTCGTGCAAGACATCGGTGCCTAGCGCCTTTCCATCAACCACTTCGCCGCTAAGAATGCGTACTCTCGTAACTCTCGCGAGTTCAGCATCTAATGAGCTCTGAGACGGGTTCGGCGCGGTCGAGTCCAAGTATCTTTGGTACGCTTCATCCCTGATAATCGTGTTGCCATGCTCATCTTTGGTGATGTTTAGTCCCGGAATTATCTTGCCTTGTTCGTCCGACATATCCACCCCGCCAGGTAATTCGTCGCGTGTACCTTAGAGCCAAATGCCCGATAGGTCCACGAGTCAAAACCTAGTTTGACTGCAATATATTTCAGATCTGTTTTAGCCTTTCACTCTTGCCTCTGACCGGCGTTCAGGACTTGTTCAACTTTGCTCCGTAGGATGGTTGAACTTCCCCCCGGTGATAAAAACATGAGCGACAAGGCAAAAGCAGGCGACCTTCAGGCGCGTTTTTATGAACAAGGGCACAGAATGGCACGAGAGGCCGAAACTGGCTCATACGAATCGGTAAACACGGAATTGGCTGCGATTCGGCAACAGATAAAACCGGCAGAGTACAACGCTTTGATAAACAGCATTCGCTCTGCCAACACTGCACATGTGGCCGAGGATCAAATGCGAAGCGGTAATGACCCGACCAAATTTACTATCCCACGGCTGCTCATCGAAGACTCGCCGAAAGACAAGGATAAATTGCCTGACCACATAGCCGGGCGCGTTCTTTTCAATGGTCCAAAACAGGCTGAGCAGCAACCAACACCGCGAACGCAGCCAACGCAAGATAGAAATGGACGCGAGTCTTTTGATGACAGAATGCGTCGCACGGGAAGTTATCCAATGCCCTGGAGCGAAGCGGCTGCTGACGCGGCATGGAGGCATGTTCTTCAGCCGAACGAGAAAGTTCAGAGGAAGGGAAACTGAGAAGGTCACAGTTTCTCACCGCAACAAAAAGCGTTTGAGCCGACATCACTGCCGGCTCATTCGTTGCGTTTTTTGGTCTCTCTTCTCAAAATTTCGGCTGACTAGCGACGGGCTTGAGTGAATCGACAACCTTCCTCGATGCCGTTTCTCCTTCGCTCGTTCGGTTTGTCAACCTGATTTGATTTTCTACAGCCGGCGTTGATTTAGCGTTAAGACGTAAAACATGGAGGGGCGGCAGCTTGCCGCCCCTCGTCGACGAGCCGCCGACGCACCGACTCGGGCGCGTGCAACGCGCCCCCACGCCAATCTACGCGCCCCCACGCCAATCTACGCGCCCCCACGCCAATCTACGCGCCCCCACGCCAATCTACGCGCCCCCACGCCAATCGATGCGCCCCCATGCTCTAGGCGTTTTTGCGGGCTGCTTTCGCTTCTTTTTGCAATATGCTGATGCCGCGTTTTAGCTGTCGGTCAATGGCTTTCATTTGATTGTCGAGGCTCTTAACCGAGGTGGCGATGGCGTTGTTGTCGTATATGTTGCCGGCGGTCAGCTGCTGAAGTTGCTTAAACGTGTCGAAAGAGGATTTGACGCGCGAGAAAACGTCTTCGCGCAGCGGATCCAGCGATTGACGCGCTGAGGCACTTACATGAGTGCGGCGATTGCTTTCGATGGCCGCGTCCACATCTTCTTTCAGGAGTTCGATGATCGGTCCGATGTCATCCATCGCCTCTTTGACCCACTTTGGACGAGCCGGAAGACAGGGTCCTGAGAAGGTTGGCATTGGCGTCATAAGGACCGTGCTTCCGATGACGTTGGGGTTGAAGCCCATTGTTACTTGCTGGCGAGTAACTTCATCGTAGAGGTTCGCGGCGGCTTTCCTTAGGCGTCCAATAGCCAGTCTGGCGTCCCGCAAATCGTTCATCGTGACGTCGATTTGAACGACCTGTCCTTGTAGTGTTGTGCCTGTTGCCGGTGTGGACGACGTCGTCATCGGGGAGGTTGTCGATTGCGTTGGCGTCGAGTTTTCGTCAGCAAATGCGGCAACAGATGTCGTGGTGAGAAACAGCGAGAAAAGAATTACCAGCTTGATGCTGAAGCGCATTTTGCAATACCTCAATGTGGGCGAAACAAGGAAAACGATAGCGCTGGTATGGTAGCGCTCGTATCGTACAAAGGCAAAGAAGGTATTCGGTGTGCGCAGGGGGGCGGTCCAGAAGCCTGTAGGGGCGACGCCATGCGTCGCCCGGGCGATGCATGGCATCGCCCCTACAACTCCGAAGAACCCCTAGCGGAATATGTTTCATAGCCTGGGTAAACCGAATCGTTGCAAGGCAAAGTGAAGATACCAAATGCCGTAGTAGCAATGGTGTCAAAATGAAAGAGGTGAAGGATGTGTTCCTCCACCTCTTTCAAGTGCAGATGAGCGTCAGGAGCAGCAGACGTGATTGCCGCCCGCTGCTCCTTAGCTCTTGCTCGACTGCCGAGCTTTTACTTCTCGGTCTTGTCCGCATCCTGCTCGCCTGTGCCATGCGGATGTTCATCCACATGAGCGTCGCCGGTTTCGGGCGGAGCAATCACCACCTGCGGTGCATCCTGGAGAGGAGCGGGCGCGGGCGCAAACATGATCGCGGCGTCCGAAAGCTGTTTGGGCGTGCCCATGAGAATGAGCACGTCGTCAGCCAGAATCACCTCTTCGGCGCGCGGGTTGGGAATGAGGTTGCCCTCTCCACGCATGATGGCGACCACCGTCGTTCCGGTCTTGGTGCGCAAGCCCGTCTCGAACAGCGGCTTTCCGGCGATCGGTGAACCGACGGCAACTTTACGCATCTCGACACCGAAGTCGGGAGGCAATGAGTTGCCATCGTTGGGGTGCATGGACTCGAACAACGCCTGCCATTTCACCGCCTGGTCCGTGCGCAGATTCGTCAGTTTCTCGTCGATGACCTCCTTGCTCATGAGGTATTCATTGAGCACGTGGGAGACCATCTCGAGCGAACCAGCGAACTCTTCGGCGACAACGCGGTTGGCGCCCACCTTGATGAGCGGCTCGACGCTGTTCATGAAGCGAGCGCGCGCAACGACATGCACGTTCGGATTCAACCGACGCGCCATCTCAATCGTGCGCAGGCAACCCTCCTGGTCGGAGATTGCCACTGCCAGCAACCGAGCCTTGCCGACACCTGCATGCGACAACACTTCCTGACGGGAGGCATCGCCGTAGAAGATGGGCAGGCCCTTGTCCATCTCGGAGCGCACAATCAGCGGGTCGTTCTCGATGACCACGAAGGGGATGCCGAGCTGCGTGAGCGTTTTCACGAGAGCCTGCCCCGCGACACCGTAGCCGACCACGATGGTGTGGTTCTCCGGCATCTGCTTGCGCGGATCTTCTTTCAACCGCCCGTTAATCCAGCTGGGAGGCAGGATGCGTTCGGCGAGTTTCACCGCCTTCTCGCCGAAACCCAGAAGGGCGGGCGTGAAGAACATGGACAGAATCGCCACGGCGAGGAACAACTGGTTGGTGCGGTCATCGAGCAGTCCGACGTTCAGTCCAAGCTTGGACAGAACGAACGAGAACTCCGAGACCTGTGCCAGTGCCACACCGGTGAGAATCGCCACGCGTGCCGAGTGACCGGCGATGGCGGTAACACCTGCGCCGATGATCACTTTTACGCCGACAACGACGGCCAAGCACACCGCAACCATCATGGGGTTTTCGATGAGCGTGCGGATGTCGAACAGCATGCCGATGGAGACGAACACCAGGCAGTTGAAGACCTCACGGAAAGGCAGAATCTCGCTGAGTGCCTGATGGCTGTACTTGGAGTCCGACAGAATCAGACCGGCGATGAACGCGCCCAGAGCCATCGAGAGACCGAAGTGCGAGGTCGCAACTGCGGTGCCCAGGCAGAGCAGGATGATGCTCAGCACAAAGGCTTCGCGCTTCTTCGTCTTCGCCACCTGTCCGAGCAGATACGGGACGAGATAGCGAACGACCGTGCCGGCCAGGATCACGAACAGGAGTGCCTTGCCGATGACCAGACCGACGTCCCACATGCTGCCGCCTTTGCCGCCCAGGAAAGGCGTCAGAAGGACGAGTGGCACGATGCAGAGATCCTGGAAAATCAGGATCGACATCGCCGAGCGACCATGCGCCGTGTCCAGTTCGCCCCTGTATTCCAGAATGCGGATGACGATGGCGGTGGAGCTCAGCGAAACGAGCATGCCCAGGAAGATGGACTGCTCGAGTGCGATGCCGGTATATGTGGCGATGACCGCTGTTGCTGCGATTGTTCCGAGCAACTGTAGTCCGCCGGCGACCAGAAGGAATTTCTTTAGCCGTATGAAAGTCTTTACCGAGAACTCGATGCCTGCCTCGAAGAGCAGTAGAACGAGTCCGATTTCTGCGAGTGTCGCCACCGCATCGATGCTTTCTACGAGCTTGAAACCATATGGACCGCAGACGATACCGGTGATGAGGAACCCAAGCACAGGGGGTAGATTGAGGCGGTGAAACGCGACAACCATTACCACGCCCATGCCGAACAGAACCATCAGGTCCTGTAGGAAGTGCATATCGTGCATAGTTATACTCCCGGTTTGTTGAGAGTTAGATACGAAAAGGTCGACGCTTGGCGCCGACCCTACAGGTTCTAGGTCAAGAGTGGCTTCATTGCCGCTGCTGCAGACCTGTCGAAACCTACGTGTGACCTGCTGAAAAACTGTCTGAAGCCCTTTTGGCGTCGTCAGCGATGCCTGTCAGTGAGGCGCTTGCGGCTCACCGGCATTGTTCACAAACACGTTCCATCTGCACTCCTGATTAGGGAGCGAGACTTCTATGGACTTGTGAATGGAGGATTTTCTAGGGGCTAAGAACAGGTTCTTCGGCGAGAGTTTTAAAAACAGAGATACTGGTCTACGCTACTCAGTGCTAGTAATGGACTCAATCACGTATTAAAGAGACGACGGAGAATTTCGTCTCATGATTGCATAAGAAGTTAGCGAAGCTAGATCAAGATTTCGCAAAATATTTTGGCAAAGTAGTGTTAGACTCAAGCTAAAGCGCTGTCTTGCAAATCGCTTGCGAAGAAAAGTGCGTGTGCGAGCTGAAAACGCTCTCACAATCGCGTTCTAGCCAAAAGCATTCTGTATAAATGACGGCGACCTACATACATGAGAGGGACACGATGTCTACGTTGACTTTGGTGCGTGACGACGAGTTTCAGGAGCATCTCACGCCTGAACTGCATCCGGAAGCACCTAATCGGCTGCAAGCAATCGACAAGGCGTTTCTCAACAGCTCGCTCGATGACAGCGTGCCGCAGTTGAAGCCCAGAGCTGCGTCCGAAGACGATATTACCACCGTGCACAATGCCGGGTATATCGAAGAACTTGAGAAAGATGCACGTATAGCCAAAGATCAAGATCGCATTGTTCAAATCGATGCCGATACTTTCATGAGCCCACGCACTTTCGACCTTGCAAAACTCGCAGTGGGAGCCGGTATGGTTGGTGTCGATTCGGTGCTCGAAACGTCTGCGAAAAGTTGTTTCGTTTCAGTTCGCCCACCGGGCACCATGCTCTTGCCGATAAGGCGATGGGGTTTTGTTTTTTCAATAACGTGGCCGTGGCGGCTCGCTATGCGCAGAGAAAGGCAGGACTGAAGAGGATTTTGATCATCGATTGGGATGTTCATCACGGCAACGGTACTCAAGATATCTTTTACAACGATCCTTCAGTTTGCTTTATCTCCTTCCATCAATTTCCCTTCTGGCCGCCGGACACCGGCTGGTACACGGAAGACGGCTCTGGAGATGGAAAGGGCTACAACATCAATATTCCGATGCCTGCCGGCACTGGCGACAGAGGATATTTGGAGGCGTGGAAACGCATTGTGGAGCCGGTGACGATGGAATACAAACCGGAAATGATTTTGCTTTCTGCCGGTTATGATGCTCACCAGCACGACCCGCTTGGCCAGCAGCGCATCTCGACTAAAGGCTACGCGGAATTGTCTCAGCGTTTGCTCAATCTAGCGCACGAAAATGATGCCAAACTGGTCAGTTTTCTCGAGGGTGGTTACAACGTCAAATCCCTCTCGGAATCAGCTGTTGCGACTATGTCTGTTTTGAATGAAGACAATAATGGAACAAATGTCCCTGACAAAGTCCTTCATTCCAAATCTGTAGTTGCCGCCACCCGTGATGGCATACTTCCGGACAGAAATGCTTCGCTGGTCGATGAAAGAATTGTCGAAGTCCGCAAACACTTCCAACGGTTCTGGCCGTCTCTCAAGGGCTGATACGTCCTTCTGACAACGGTCCGCTTAAGAAGGAAGGCAAGCACTTTGATCCGCTTGCCTTCTTGTTCGCTATAGCTGCGCTAAATACGAACCCCTCATCTCTTGACTGGTTCAGGGTTTGCGATGTCTGTGCGAGTGCTTAAGCCTCAAAATGTCAAGAGGTGAATCTTCCTGAAACCGGCACAGGATAAAGCTTTCGAAGTGGTCCACTTGGCTTCTGGTGGCGACGCTCGAGTGGGCGCCCGCGCGCGTGCCCGAGGTATATGCTCAAGATCTTATTGCTTATGAAAACGTGACTTTGCAAATCTAGGGTTCATTATTTGCAATCCCTTTTCCAATTTCATTTCAAATTCCCGACAGAGCCAAGTGTAGGTCCGGATTCACGAGCTTGATCACCACCGTTTTCGCGGTGCAGTCTTCGTGCGCGTTAGTAATCCCTTCCGCATCTTAGCTTCTGCTTGCCGTGCAGCCTCTCTGGTTGCGCGGGAGCTTTCGTTTCAAAAAAGCTTGCCTGACGGCCAAGCAGTAAACAGAAAAGGAGGGAGCCCCTATGGACGGCTCAACTAATCTCTGTCAGGTCTCCACCGGTCAAGAACAAGACTGGAAGGACTTGTACAACTCTGCTTTCCCTGCCGATGAACGTACTCCTCTCGAGGAGCTTCAGAGGCTTCTAGATTCGGGTTCGATTCTACTGCACAGAACAACCAACAAAGCTGGTGAACTTCTGTGTTTCAGCATCGTTTACCCGATGAGCAATTTCGCTCTCCTGTCATACATCGCCAGTGACGCAACCAAGCGCTCGACGGGCATTGGTTCGAAACACATGAAGCGACTTCTGGAAATCCTGAAGTCGAAGTATCCCGAGTTTCTCGGTCTTGTTCTGGAAATTGAATCGACCAGACAGCAAGGTCTTGAATCCGCCGACAAGACTGCGCGCCAACGCCGGCTCGCTTTCTATCAGCGTCTCGGTGCCAAGCGACTGTGCCGCACTTATGTGTGGCCGAGCTACTCTCTCAAGGGTACTTACCGCCTGGCTGAACTCATGTGGTTCGACTTTGACCCGGCGACCATTGATGACCCGCAACTTCCGGGCATCATCAAGGAACTCTACATGAAGGGTTATGGCGCCCAAGAGGACGATCCGATTCTGGAATTGGTGACTCACCAGTTCAAGTGCTCGGAGAAGACCGGCTCGGCTGCTGTAATCTGCCCTGTGGAACCTGCCGAAGGCGATAAGAAGTCGACCGACAAAACTGAAGTTGTAACCTCTGCGCCGGTTACGACCGAAGTCGCTGAAACTGCGGCGCCTGCAACGACGGACTCCGTCGTGAAGACAGACGACACAGTGCAATCAGCACCCGTCCCGCCCGCGACCGACGATTCTCCAGCTCCTGCTCAGACCGTGACTCCTGCAGTCCCGGCGCAGAAGAAGGACAAGAAGTCGACGAAGTCGAAGAAGGGTTCGGACGACAATTCAAGTCCTGTTACTGCTCCAAGCCCTGAAGGTGAGAAAGGCGGCGACAAGACTAAGGACGGTGCCTGATGGAAACACTGCTGCTCTTCATGAGTGGAGGTGTTTCCAGAAAGGACACCGATCATGAGACGTAGACGAACACAGGTAACCGGGGGCGGGAGTGATTCTCCTTAGCTGCGATTGGTCACACCAACCAACGCAGCTATTGCCCGCCCCCGTTTATCTTTTGCCCCGTACTACTATCGAAAGTAGCAAGACGCGAAAACACGGGAGAAAATTATGAGCAAAAATTCCTCTTGGCATCTGATATATCTGTACACGCAGTGAGCCATAGCGGTATTTCGCCCTTATACTGTTTCAATCTGGCGCATAAGGTAAAAGCCTTGGACGACCTGCTTGCACACAAGCGCAGCCCTGAGCACCGCACAGAAATTGTAATTACGCCGAATGTTTCTTGCGGCGGAAATCGCCTCATGCTGGTCGCTGGCCCGTGTGCGGTCGAGAGCGAAGAGCAGATGCAAGAGTGCGGCGACGTGCTCTCAAAGGCCCCAGTACAAGCGTTGCGTGGTGGTGTTTTCAAACCACGAACATCTCCCTACACATTCCAAGGCATGGGCGAAGAAGGTCTGCAAATTCTTTCTGAGACAGGTAAACAGCATGGCATGCCTGTTATCGCTGAAGTGATGTCCGCGAAACAGCTGGAAGAAGCGTACGATAGTTTGGATGTTCTGCAGATTGGCAGCAGAAACATGCAAAATTTCGAGCTTTTGAAAGAAGTTTCCCAGGTGCGCAAACCAGTGCTACTGAAACGCGGTCTCGCCGCCACCATCGAAGAGTTTCTCATGGCTGCCGAATACATCATGGCGGGTGGCAATCACAATGTCATTCTATGTGAGCGTGGTATCCGCAGTTTTGACTCTATGACGCGAAACGTTTTGGACCTTGGTGCTGTCGCTGTTTTAAAACAGATGACACATCTGCCTGTGATTGTTGATCCTAGTCATGCTGCCGGTCGTTGCGAACTGATCGCAGATCTGGCTCGGGCGGCTGTGGCGTGCGGCGCCGACGGTCTGATGATCGAGTGCCACCCGACACCGAAAAAATCGATTTCGGACGCAAGGCAAGCCCTCTCGTTGCAGGAAATGAGCGAGCTGGTCAAATCACTGGCAGCGGTTGCCGCAGCGATTGGCAGAGAAGTGTCGGTGCCGTCGCCGGAAGCGGTTTTAAGCTAGTTTGCGGAAAAATACTGTAAGAACAACTGCGCGTGAGCGTCCGTGTGACGCGTGGAACAAGTAGTTGCTATTTCTTGTATTTTGCAAAGAAGAGAAAGGATAGCAGTATCCCCGCGACAAATGCTGCGCATATCAGGGTTTGAAGGAATCCAACCCAGATCTGATTTGGAACGCACATCAATATTGTTCCAGCGAAAGGAGAGTTGCCGCTTTCATAAGGCAAAACTACTGCTTCAACGGTGGTGTGAGATAGTAAAAAGTTTACGAGCTGTTTGTAGAACAAACCAATCAGAATGCTGAACACGACAAGGACTGTGCCAAGTAAAGCAACAGGTTTTGAGCGAGAGTGCATCTGATGCCCATTTGCTAACCAAAAGCCATATTTTCCGATCTTACCGCTCCAGCAACTGTGGACAATCTAAATCCTGAAAATTTTTGCTTATTCCTGGATTAAAGACGGGTATTACTAATCTGTCGGGAATCAAACAAGTGGGCAAAAACAGATGGCAAAGCGCAGCGAGAGTACGGCTACAAAGACAAAAGAACGCAAAACGGCGAAGCTCCAGGAGGGCAAGACAGCAGATACCCAGGAGAGCAAGACCGCAAATCCTCGGGAAAAAGAAAACGTTGACGTAAAACATCATTTTGTCAGTCACTTTAAGCCGACATTGGTTGAAGCCAGCTATTTGTCGAAGCCGCTACATCTGCAAACGCGCAATGACAGATACGAGCTTGGACGTGCTTTGCGACTGAAGTGTTCGAGAGAGTCGCAAGCGGAGTACAGACCTAATCGCAGTGACCGTGATGATCCGATAGAAGTTTTGATTGCTTCAAGCGAAGGTCGTATTCCCGAGCTGTTGCCGATTCGGTATGGGCGCATGGTAACCTCACCTTTCGCTTTCTATCGTGGTGCTGCGTCAATTATGGCTGCTGACCTTGCTTCTACGCCCTCAACCAGTTATGCGGTTCAGAGCTGCGGTGATTGCCATTTGATGAATTTTGGCGCTTTCGCTACGCCAGAGCGCAACATCATTTTTGACATGAACGATTTTGATGAAACATTCCCAGCGACTTGGGAGTGGGATTTGAAGCGGCTTGCAGCAAGTTTTGTCATTGCGTCGCTACATAATAGGCATAAATTGAAAGATGCCAAAGCTGCCGCATTTCAGGCTGCTTTGACCTACGGCGAGAAAATGCGGGAACTGGCAGAGATGAAAACTCTCGATGCCTGGTATTCCTATCTCGATTACGAAGAACTCATCGAACAGACTGACTGCAAAAAGCTGAAGAAGCTGCGCAAGAGTGTTTTGAAGAAGGCAATCAGTAGAAGCGCTTCTGATGAGTTGGTGAAGCTCGCGTGCATGAAAGGCGAGAAACCTAGAATAAAGGACCAGCCGCCGCTTATTTATCATGACGTAGATTATGACTCGCCGGAATATCAGGAACGCATAGCACACTCAATTACTGGCTATCGCAACTCGCTGTCACTGCATCGGAGAGTTCTTTTCGATAAATACGAACTCGCTGATATAGCACTGAAAGTGGTGGGTGTTGGCAGTGTTGGCACTTATTGTCACGTCGCACTCTTCTTTGCTGCTGAGCAAGACCCGCTTTTCTTGCAAATCAAAGAAGCAAGAACTTCCGTGTTAGAGAACTATTCCGGCTTCTTGAATTTGCTGAGTAATGGCGAGCGCGTTGTTGCTGGACAGCGGTTGATGCAGGCTGCAAGCGACTTTTTCCTTGGTCACTTCATTGGAGCATCAGGTCGCCACTATTATGTCCGTCAGCTCCGTGACGTGAAAGTGAAGCCGCTTGTTGCGATATTCAATCCAGAGCACATGCGCGGTTTTGCTCGAAACTGTGCATGGGCGCTAGCGAGAGCTCATGCGCGTTCCGGCGACTCCGCCATCATTGCCGGATACATCGGCAAGGGTGCTGTCTTTGCAGAAGCGATCTCTCAGTTCGCTGTGGCTTACGCGGAGCAAAACCTAGAGGACTATGAGCGACTGCGAGAAGCCGTGCGCGATGGCAAGATTGAGATTGTGACTGAGGAAGGGTAAGTCAGTCACTTGTTTCTTGCGCGAGCAGCATGTTGCTAGCGAACGAGGCAGTTTAGACGCGTTTTATCGATGTCAAGAGGCTGGCGATGTTCGCGCGGGCTAGCCGGGCTTGTGCCGCGAATGCCCGCTGGGTAAGGTTTTCGTCTACATCGCTAGCTGCGCTAAGAAGTTTTGAGCCATGGCTTTGGGCCTACAGTTACAAAAGCTGATAGATATTGCTTCGATGTCAAGAATATCCGTACGTTGAAAATATCTACTCACGCACCCACATCTTAGGCACGTAAACTCTCACGAATTCAGCTTTATCGCTCAACTAATCGCTTCGCCTTTGGCGCGCGAATAGGCTCGCGATGTTGATCTTGTGAGTTTTTTCTGTCGGATGCGCGGTGTTGAAGAACGCCCTGAAGCGTTTGTGATCATGGCTTAAGGCCAATTCTAACGAGCTCTAGCTGCCTGCCTCGTGGAGCGATGCGTTGCATCGTTTCTGCGTGCAGGTGGGCAGCGCTCAGCTTTCTAACGAAGGCAGCAGCGCTGCCGAAAACCAGGAGATCATGCATATGGCAAAAATTCAGAATCTCAGGCACCACCTGGGGATGACGCTCTACGGGAAGCCGCTTCGTCGGCGCCCGCGGTTCGGCATCTACGGGGGGCAGTTCGATCCCATCCACTACGGGCACTTGCTGTGCGCGCACTGGACGCGGATGAAGTTCAACCTCGACAAGGTGCTCTTCGTCACCTGCGGTGAATCGCCCAACGGCAAGGAAGACTCTCTGCCCGCCGACGATCGGCACGACATGGTCGTCGCCGCTACCGCCAGCAACCCCTTCTTCGAGGCGTCGCGCAGCGACATCCGGCAGAAGGGCACTTCGTACATGATCAACACGGTGGAAGGCGTCATCGACGAGTACGGCGATGACATCGACCTCTTCGTGATGATCAGCGCGGAGTACCTCAATCCCGACCACAAGTACTTCCTGCCCAAGTGGATCGGTGCGGACCAGATGTTCGCGATGAAGAACCTGACGTTCCTCGTGTTTCCGCGCGAGGACATCACGGTGGAGCAGATCGCCGAGTGGGCGAAGCTGGTTCCGCAGGCGCGCATCGAAGCGCTCTTCGCGCCCAGCCCGCCCCTGTCCTCGACGATGATCCGCAAGTGGGTCTCGGAGGGGCGTTCCATCTGGTACACCACCACGTGGGACGTGCAGAAGATCATCGCCAAGAAGGGTCACTACCTCAAGCCGGGCGGCAAGGCGTACCGTGCTGAGGCGCCCGCCATGGCTGATGTGAAGCGTGTCGGTCTTTTCCCGGGGTCGTTCGACCCGATTGGCTACGGCGACTTGCTGCGCGGCGAATGGGCTCGTTGTGAGCTCAATCTCGACCGTGTGGTCTTTGTCACCAGCGCCAATCCGCCCAACAACCGCTCCGTGCGGAATACGGCGGAGGACCGGCACGACATGGTGGTGGCAGCGACCGCCGGCAACGATTACTTCGATGCCTGGCGCACCGACGTAGACAGCGGCAAGGTGAGCTACACGTTGCAGACCGTGCAGGAAGCGCGCCGTCGCTTCGGCAAGGACGTGGAGCTGTACGTCATCATCGGCACGGAGTACCTCGACCCGAAGCATCCGTACACTCTCAGCAAGTGGATGGGTGCCGAGGAGCTGTTCAAGATGTGCAAGTTCATCGCCATTCCGCGCGGTTGGACTGACATCGAGAAGGCGAAGACCTGGGCAAAGCGCGTTCCCAACGCCGACGTCGAGGTCATCTACGCTCCGAGCGTTCCGGTGTCCAGCGAGGACATCCGCAATCTGGTGAAGGAGGGCAATCCGACGCTGTACTGCACTCCGTTCGACGTTGCCCAGCTCATCAACAAGAAGGGGCTTTACGGCTCCGACCAGCCCGCCGCGCACAAGAAGGACCGCACTCCGGTGCGTGCCGACAAGAAGGCGAAGCGGAGGTAAACACGAGAGGACCCAATTATGAAACGAGTGACCGCTCGTAAGGGCGTGGTGCTTGGGGACTTCAATCCCCTCACCAACGCCCAGGTACACATGATTGAGTTCGCTCGCAACTGCGTCGACGAACTCGTCATCGTTGTCGACGAACACGCGGCCGATGCCATCAAGGCAGAGCTGCGTGTGTCCTGGCTGACCAAACTCTTCCCCGAAGTGCCCAAGAAATTGTCCATTCGACGCATCAAGAGCGCTGTCTGGCACAAGTCCGACGGCAAGGATTTCGGCAAGACCCTCGAAAGCGGGTTGCGCCGGCTCCTGCCGAAGGGCAACGGGTATCTGTTCTGCTTGGAGGAACGCGGCAAGCTCCTGGCTGAGAAGCTGGGTGTGAGCTACGTTCCGTGCGATCCTTCGCTGGTGGGACACGGTCTCGTCAGCGAGAAGGAAATTCGCGCCAACCCGCTCGCCAACTGGGAAGCTCTGCCGCGCATCGTACGTCCGCATTACGTGCGGCGCGTCTGTGTGTTCGGTCCTGAGTCCACCGGCAAGAGCACTCTGGCGCGCAAACTCGCCAAGCACTTCGGCACGGTCTGCGTGCCGGAATACGCGGAGAGCTACATCAAGGCTCACGGCAAGGACATCGACGACAGCGACATGCTGGAAATCGCCCACGGTCAGTGCGCGTTGGAAGACGCGTGCGCCCTGGACGCCAACCGCGTGTTGTTCTGCGATTCGGACATGGTGACAAGCTCCATCTGGAGCGGACGGCTGGTTGGGACTGTTCCTGAGCAGCTGCGCCGCGCCGCGGACAAACGTCACTATGACCTCTATCTGCTCACGCACTACGACGTGCCCTGGGTGGATGACGGACATCGGTACATTCCGAAAGAGAGCCCGGCGTTCTTCGATCGCTGCGTTCACGAGTTGGATAGCCGCAAGCGTCCGTTCGTTCAAATCAAGGGCAACTGGGACGAACGTTTCCAGCTCGCCGTCGAAGCCGTTGAGAAGATGCTCAAGGGCTGACCTGCAAAACAGCCACAGCCCGTCGACACCGTGTCGGCGGGCTGCTGTGGCTGACAACTGAAAATTGAAACTCGGTGTGCGAACGCGGCAACGCGGCTCCCGCAACGAGAAGGAGAATTGAATGGCAAAGCAAGCCAACCCTAATTGGTGGAAGTCGTTTTACGACGACACACCGTTCTATCTCTACTTGGAACGCAACGACCCTGCCGAACTCGCGGCTACGCTGTCCTTCCTCGTCAACGTGCTGCAGGTGAGTCCGGGCGACCGGCTCTTCGACCAGTGCTGCGGCATGGGCAGTGTCAGCATTCCGTTGGCGCAACGTGGCTATCGCATGGTCGGTGTCGACCTCTGCGAAGGCTTCATCAGGCGCGCCAAACGTGATATCGCTGGCGGTGACTTGCCGGCGGAATTCCACGTCGGCGACGCCTTCCAGTTCGTTCCGGAAGGGTCTTGCGACGGCGCTTTCAACTGGTACACAAGCTTCGGCTACAGTGCCAAGGACAGCGAGAACATCCGCATGCTGCAGCGCGCTTTCGAGTCGCTGAAGCCGGGCGCATGGTTCGCGCTGGACTTCTTGAACGCGCCGATGATCCGCAACAACTTCCAGGCGAGCATGGTGCGCAAGCTCCAGACTCCGGACGGCGAAATCGTCATCACTCGCGACTGCGAGATCGACGAAGACTCCGAGCTGATGAAGCAGGTCTGGCACTGGCAGCTGCCAGACGGCCGCCAGATCGACAGCCCCAGCACGCTGCGACTGTACACGCCCGGTCAGCTTGTGCGTCTCTTCGAGCGCACCGGCTTCACCAACGTCAAGCTGTACGGCAATCTCGAAGGAGATCCGCGCAGCGACAGAAGCCCGCGCTGCATCTGCGTGGGAAGGAGGCCGGGTTGATGGAAACACTGCAAAGCGAAAACAACGTCGCCTTGCGGGAAGCCATCTACGCGGGAAAGGTGATTCGCATCCCGGCTTGCGCGCGCTCCAGGCATCTGGTCCTGCAAGTCTGGGCGGCGATCGAGCAGGAGTTCGGCGCCTCAACGCCTCGCCGGGAGCTGCAATTCAAGCTCTCCGGTGAGGAGTTCTACGAACGCGTCGGCAAGGTTCGCAAGCGTCTCGCTTCGGGTGAAGCCTACCAAAAGCTGCTCTTCGAGCTGCTGGCGGCACACGGCTTCGTGCAAGGCGAGCACGCAGTGGACCCGGCAAGGCTCAGGGCGGTAACGCATCTCGGGCATGAAAACCCGAAAGCGGCACCCGCCTACACCGCTCACCGCGACACCTGGTATGGCAATCCGCAAGCACAGGTCAACTGGTGGATTCCGTTGCACGACGTGACGGAAGCCGACAGTTTCGCGTTCTTCTACGACTGGTTCGCAAAACCGGTCGATAACCAGAGCGGCGACTTCGACTACGACGAGTGGATGAAGAACGTCGGCTGGCAAAGCACCAGCGGCAAAGCGGCCGTGTATCCGTCCGTTCCCGAAGGCATCCTCAACGCCTCCGATGGCGTTGCCTTTAAAGCGAACGCCGGCGACATGATTCTCTTTTCCGCTGCGTACCTGCATCAGACGATGAAGAACGCGTCTGGATTGACGCGCTTCAGCATCGACTTTCGCACGGTGCATCTCGCGGACCATGAAGCCGGAAAGGGTGCGGTCAATGCCGACAACAAGTCGCGTGGCTGCTCTCTGAAGGACTACCTGGTTCCAAAGGCGTAAAGAAAACTGCAGCAGCCATTCCATTCAGGGATGGCTGTGTTGCAGGAAATCCGTTTTCAAACGGAGCAAACCATGAGCACGGATTACGATCCGACAGAGTTCAGCTCACCGGCCGACTACGCTCGTAGTCGCGCCGCTGCGGATGCGGAGTTCGGCATGCCGTCGAAGCCGTATCCGAACACCGAAGTCGGTCGCCGCATCAACGAGATCCACGCGGATCGCGAAGATGCTGCCAACCGCGAGTTCGGTGGTCCGTCGCGCGCCGAGACCCGCCGCAAGTGGGGACTCGCCGGCGTCGCCGACCCGAAGCCGCCCATCAACGGCTACGACCCTTAAGCGTCGGTGATGTGCGCATTGCAGTCAGGCAGCCAGTTCGAACTGGTTGCACCTCTCTAGTGCGCTGAGAAAAACGACTGGGAGGGGCGACCTCAAATCGCTCCCTCCCTTTCGTTTTTCATCGCATAATACTATAACGAGTAATAAATAAAGCGCCAAAACGAAAGAGCGAGGATTGATGCTGTTTTTCAAAGAATGAGAATGGTGCTGCCTACGGGATTCGAACCCGTGACCCTCGGTTTTAGAGACCGGAGCTCTGCCGCTGAGCTTAAGGCAGCACGATAATCTTTCGAATTCTCTGCAAACGAAAACTCCGGAGCCTCGTGCCCAAAGCAGAACGCAATGCGCTCCACAATGAACACGAGGCCCGGAGGAAGGAGTTACGTGGGTAGAGCTCTTACGAGCCGGATTTACTCTTGAGGCGCTCGATGATGCGCTTACCCATTTTGTCGAGATGCTTCCACTTGATCTTGAAGCCGGTGGACTCGATACCACCGAACATTCGAGCATTGCTGTGAATCTCGCACAGACCCGTCAGCAGCAGGGAGAGTGCTTCCTTGCGGTTAGCGAACTCTTCCAGGCCTTCGGACTTGAGCAGGTGGATGTCCATGTCCATGCCGATGAGCTCCGCAATCTGCAGAGCCTCGGGCGAACCGTCGGAACATTCGAGCCACTGCTGTTTGGAAATCTGCGCGTGATTCGGAAAGTGCTGTCTGCCGTTTTCGTCGACCGTCCTACACAGAGGCTTACCGCAATCGTGGTAGATCTGGTAGAGCCTGAGAATGTCGAGGTCGAGGAGCTTTTCCTTGATGAGCGGCTGCGCATCGGCAAGCCACCCGGGAAGTCTCCATTCGAGCTTGAGCGGCTTTCCGTGGGCCATGTGATCGTAGAGATCGCAGAACCACTCGTGAATGCTTTGACCGTGCTGGAGGACGTTCATGTCCTCGAACTGGTAGCAGGTCAACATGGGTGCTTCGAGCTTCTCGAAGTCGCAAATTGTGCGTACCTACGTCATGATTTTCTCCTTTGGGGTTGTCGCCGTCCTACTTCTTGGAGGGCGAGAAGAACGCGTTGACCACGCCGAGCACCGCGCCGGCGCCGATCGTGTGCCAGAAGCTGATCAGCGCGAGACCGGGCAGCAGCCAGGCAACGCCGGCGATGGCGAGACCGTAGATCAGCGCGCCGAAGAACGCGTTGAACACGACGAGACCGAAGATGCCGCCGACGGCGCCCGAGAGCACGTTGCCGATGAAGGCGGTGCTGGCGAGCAGCGGGAAGAGGGCGAGCACCGCGACGAAGCCGACGACACCGACGAGCAGCGCCGCAAGCAGACCAGTGCCGAGACCGCCCGTGAACGTCACCAGCCCGAGGGCGGGCAGAACGAACATGAACAGCAGAACCTTGACGATGAATCCGAGCATGTCTGTTTCTCCGTTTTCTTTGATTCCCGGACCGCGAAATTGCAGTCAGGGTGTGAGCCGGCACAAACCAGTGCGCAGCTGCACGAACAAACCATTCAAGTTTCTTGCGCCAAAACCAAACCGCGGCCTGTACCCTCGCTCACATGGTGAGCAGCTCGAAGCGTAAGAGCTGGAGCGGGTTATGGCTGTGCGGTGGATGGACTTGTTGAAACAGGAATGGAATGGTAATTGCAGCCTAAGCATCTGTACGTTCAGACACAACTGAACGTGACTTCAATGAGACAAAGCTATAACAAGCGTTCTTGTCCGTAAAACTAAGTAGCAGTCACGTTCTTACTCAGAGTACTTAGATTAATGAGCGCTTAAGATGGCGTCGCGCACTTCGCGCGAGCTTTAATTCTCAGCGTGGGGGCGCGTTGCACGCGCCTGTTCCTTAGGGGCGATGCCATGCATCTCCCGGTATTTTTGTTGGTCGCTCTCGGCTTTCTACCAAACCAGCGCTTCGGCTTCTTCGAGAACTTGCAAGTCGGGACCGTCGTCTACTTGGACATTGTCATAAATTACGTCCGTCTCAATTCTCACAGTCGGCTTTCCATCAGGACTGCACTTCAAAATGAGCTCACCAATACCGCTAATTTCTTGCATCACCCATTCTTCGCCGGCTCGTTCGAAATGGAAGACAAGTTTTCTGGATTGATGAACGAGGACGTAGCTTTGCAGCGAATCGATTTTTTGGTAGGCAACTAGTTTTTCTCGGCGATCAGTGGTGACTGTCGACTTTGAAAGGACTTCAAAAATTATCGTGGGCGAATCTGAGTACTGGTCGTGTTTTAATGCATTGTTGCATTCAATGACTACATCAGGGTAGTAAAAGCTGTTGGCTGCCTTGGCGTAGACTTTCATGTCGGAAATGAAAACATCGCACCCACTTCCTCTCAGTGAATTTCGCAAAAAAGAGGCAATGTTCAAAGAAATCGTTGCGTGTTTTCTTGACGCGCCTGTCATGGCAAAAATACTGCCATTAACATATTCGTGCTTGTAGTCGTCGTTTTCTTCTAACGTCAGATACTCTTCGACGCTAAGCCTTTGCATCTTTTGCGGTTCGGACATGTGAAGGTGCTCCTGTCTTACACAACTACAAGTCTAAACCCAAGTGAGCCCGCCGGACACTGTTGAATTCAGCAGTGGCTAGGTTGAAGGATTGAAAACTTGGCGCAGGTACAACTCAATCAACTCGTTAGAGGGCTCTGGGCAGGCAATAGAGGTGCCTTGAAGGGCGGCTCTGGTGTTCTGCGAGTCGAATGTAATTCCCGTGGCTTGGAAGAGGTCCATGGTGCGAAACTGTGAGAAGCTCTCGTTGTTTCCGAGGGCGCGGCAAAGAGCTAGGCACGCGGCTGATTCTTCCGAATTAAACTTGTGAGATTTGTCTTGTAGGTTCGCTATAAACTCTTGGGCTGGCAAAACATCAAGAGCAAAGCCGAGATTGTTCAGAACTTTTAGTAGGTTGCTCAGAGAAAAACCGCTGGTATTCGCGATGTGATATGTGTTCGAAACACCTGATTTCGTGTCGTAAACTGCTATGTGTGCCATTGCGGCGGCGGCGTAATCGACCGGAGTGATGTCCACTGTCAATTCAGCATCTGATTCTGGAACGCAGCCCAATGACGAGATTCCGCGGGCGAACATGTTCAAAAAGTCATCTTTCGCGGACTTTCCTGTTTTCGAATCACCGGTTAATAAGCCGAATCTGTAGAAGGAGACGGTGCCGATTTCCTTTGCAATTTGTCGAAGCAGTAGTTCGCACGCAAATTTGGATTGCGCATAACCCCCGTATACCGAAGTCGGCCTGTCTAGGGAATCATCTTCGCGCGCAACTCCGGTATTGTGATTGGTTGCAACGAAGACGGAAAGAGTTGATGCGTAGTGAAGCTGTTTGCGAATACCTTCAAGCATGAAGCGAGCAATTTCCCTGGTTCCGAGCACATTGGCAGGACGCAGGTCGTAGTAGTCTTTCACCATGTTGACGGTAGCGCCTGAATGAAAAACAGTGTCAATGGTTAACTTCCGGTTGTTCCAGCTGGCTTCGTCCCAGCCGAAATTTGGCAATGATAGATCTCCCGGCAGAATGCAGATGCGTTCTGTCTCTTCTGCGTCAAGTGTCAAACCGTGAGCTGATAGCGCATGCTTGATTCGCTCAAGTCCTTCGGAATTACCAGGTGCGCGTACTAGGCAATAAAAACTAGCGTCAGTGTTTTTTAAGAGTTCATAGAGCAATCTGCTGCCAAGGAAGCCGGTTGTTCCCGTCATCAAAACTCGCTTGAAAAGCGGTTTTTCTGGGAAATCAGGACCCTTGCGTTTCTCGACTAACCCTAATAGTCGTTTGTCCAGCAAAACATCACTACGGAGGAAGTTGCTGTCTAGTGCGTTTTCTGCACCGCTATCTGCACGTCCAGGCTTTGAATTGTCCAAGGCCTCACTGAGGTCGTAAATTGTCGGATGCGCGACGAGCATGTCTGTGCTGAGCGTCAATCCGCGGACATGAGCGTCGAGCACGGCCTCAATGACATTCAGTGAATCTCCTCCCAGTTCGAAAAAGTCGTCGTATATGCTCACTGTCTCTACGCCGAAGATTCGTCTCCAAACTTCTGTTAGTTTCTTTTGCGTCTCTGTGAGGTTGTGAATGTCCTGTATTCCGGTTTGTGGCGCAGCTTTTAGCGGAACGTCTCGCAGTGACGAAAGATCCACTTTTCCTGTAACTGTCATCGGAATCTGTTCCATGACTTCAAAAATTTGCGGTACCATCCATAGTGGCAAGGTTCGCGACAAATGACGTTTTAAGTCGTTGACTTCGATTTGCGATCCCTTTCTTGGCTGTACAAAGGCCACCAGCTTTTCGCCAGGAAAACCACTTCGCAATGGGCGTTTTAGCACCCCGGCGCGTTCAACGTCGGGATGTCCGGCAAGACCTACCTCGATTTCTTCCGGCTCCACGAGCATGCCGCGCAGCTTGAATTGACGATCGACGCGACCCATAAATTGATATTCGCCGTCGCTGCACTGGACGACGCGATCGCCGGTTCTATAGAGCTTGGTTCCATTCAGTGTGACAAACTTTTTGAGAGTCAATGCGGGTTCATCTACGTATCCATTAGCAAGTTGTACTCCACCAATATAGAGCTCACCGGGAGTGCCTTGCGGCACAGGTGATTGGTTTTCATCCAGTAGTAAATACTCGACATTTGGTAGTGGCTGGCCGATGAGTGGTCGGTCCCAAGTTTCGGCATCGCAAGCCCCTAGGCTTGTGCAAACAGTTGCTTCGGTCGGTCCATATACGTTCACAACCAAACACTTCTTCGCCCAGGTGCGTACAACTTCGGGGGCACAGGCCTCGCCTCCAATAATGATGGTTTTGAGTGAACCTGGTGCCTGTTCGGCTGGGATTGTTTTTAGAAGTGATGGAGGCACATCCATGTGGCTGATGTTTCGCTCTGTCAGAAGGTTCAAAAAGTGCGGACCAGGTGCCAGCAAACCCGGAGGTTCTATGAACAACGTGGATCCTGCTAAAAGAGCACACCCAATGTCAGAAATGGAGGCGTCGAAGTTCGTCGAAAGGAAAAATAGAGAGTTGCTATGCTCGTCAAATCTGAATGCTTCGATCTGCGCAGAGAGAAAGTTCCAAATTCCAGCATGAGAAACGATCACACCTTTGGGACGTCCTGTGGAGCCGGATGTGTAGATAATGTAGGCAAGTCTATCGGCTGGAGTTTTGAGTGCTTCCTTTGGAATATTGAGGAAACAGCCGTCGTCACTCCATTCGTCATCAACGACCAGTGGTTGAACACCTAAATTTGGCAGCGCGCCTGCAGCGTCTTTCACTAATGCACTGTGCATACTCAGCTGATTGATAATGTAGAGGGCGCGCTCTTTTGGCAGCGCCGGATCAACAGGGACGAACGGCACTCCGGCCAGCCAACAGCCCAACATGGATGCTATGTAATCGGCTGATTTTGTGATTCCGATACCGACCGCATTGATGGAGTAGCGTCCTCCGGACTCTGCGTGGTAATGATTATCTGAGAGTAGTTGCGCAATCCGACAAGCCTTGCTGAAAAGCTGACCGTATGTGACTTTGTGTGTGCCTTCGGTGACAATTGCATCTTTCTGCCGATGTTTTTCAACAACTTCGGCAAACACCTCTAGAAAGCTTCGATGGTGGTTTTGAGTCATCTGGGCGTACTTGCGATGAGCGTGGGGGCGCATTGCATGCGCCCGTTCTTTGTAGGGGCGACGCCAGGCGTCGCCCGGCGGGCGGGATGTATCCCGCCCCTACAGAGAGGGTTCGTTGTTACTGCGGAGCTGCTGGGAGCGCCGGCTTCCAGCCAGCTTCGGGCGGCAAGAATGGCGCCCTCACAGTGGAGATAGGTATAGTCTGGACCTTCCTGGGAGCGCCGGCGGGTCGCCGGCATATCGAGACTTGGGCGCATGCAATGCGCCCCCACGCTAAACAGGCGCATGCAATGCGCCGCCAGGTTAAACAGGCGCATGCAATGCGCCGCCAGGTTAAACAGGCGCATGCAATGCGCCGCCAGGTTAAACAGGCGCATGCAATGCGCCGCCAGGTTAAACAGGCGCACCAAATGCGCAGCTACATATCGGGCGATGCATGGCATCGCCCCTACAGGTTGAAGCGGGATTGCAGGCATGATGCAGAGACCATCATCATAAACACGGGATCAAGCGCGGAGCGCTCGCCTTCGCTTAAAGCAGGCAAGCTTTCGAGAAGCGAGATCACTTTCTTCTGGTCGAAGAAAGGCATCTGAGCGAAGTTTTTGCTGCGCAGCGAATCGTTTAACAGCTCTTTGGCGGATTCAGTGGCGAACGCACTCACCGGCGGCGCGACAAACGGGTGTTTCTGCCGCTTGTAGATGGTTTCGGTGATCAATGGTTTCACCGCTTCTTTGAGGACGTACTTCTCAGTTGTCCCGTTGATCTTCATCGAAAGCGGCAGGTCGCGGATGTATTCGAAGAAATGGTGGTCGAGAAAAGGCAAGCGACCTTCCACGGAATTTGCCATCTCCATGCCGTCGCCGAGCGTCTTCAGAATGTAATTTGCCAGAGCCGATTTTGTCCAAAGATATAGCGATTGATAGACATGATTGCGTTTTGACAATTGACCGTCAATGTCAAAGCAAGATACGAAGCGGTCGTATGCGTCGTAAGAGGCAAAACTACTCGCGAAACCTTCGTTCAACAGCCCGCACATTTTGTGACCCAGCGAACCTTTGGCTTCGAGAAAACCCGGTACATATCCGAGTTTTTCCTCGACAGACTTTAGAGTCAGGGTCTGTCCATGCATCAGCATGATGCCTTGTGAGGCTTTATTGCTTGCGTGCAGGTCTGCAAGCAGATGGTCTCTGCCGTCGGTTTTGAACAGGTCGCTGCGCAGGTGGGCATAACCAGCCAGCACTTCGTCGGAGCCTTCGCCGGTCAATGCGACTTTGTAGCCGTTTTTGCGAATCTCTTTGTTCAAAATGTATTTGGCAGTCAAATGCCCGTTAACAGCCAATCCTTCGCTGTAATAAACGGCGTCGGAAAGATGCGCAATCAAATCGGCCTGGGTGACGCGGACAGGGTGAAACTCGGCGCCGGCCTTCTTTGCCATTTCGCTTGCTAGCTCGCGCTCGTCGTATGTTTCTTCCTCAAAACTGACGGAGAAGCATCTGACAGGATTGTTCGTGACCCGCATGGCGAGCGCTACAACCGCGCTCGAATCAAGCCCGCCGCTCAGGTGTGCACAGACTGGAATGTCGGCTCTCATTCTGAAACGGACAGCTTCTTGAAGCTGATCGCGGCAGCCTTCGATCATCTCTTGGTGGCTGAGTTTGGAAATCGATTCGGAACGTCCGTAGTTCATGTCCCAGTAGGTGAACGTTTGCACGTTGTGTTCTTGAGCTAGCAGATATTTGCCTGGTTCGAGCTGGTTGACGTGTTTGAACAATGTTCTGTGCGGCAAGGTGTACTGCATGTTTGCCGCCTGAAAGAATGACTCTTCATCCCATTCGGCTGGTAGCCCCATGGCAAAAAGCGCCTTCGCTTCAGAAGCGAGAAACAGCTGTCCGTTGTACTGCGCGTAGACGAGCGGTTTGATTCCGAACCTGTCTCGAGCGGCAAAGAGGCGTTTGGCGCGTTCATCCCAAATGATTATGGCGAATTCGCCGCGCAAATGTTGAAGGCATTCGACTCCATATTCTCGATAAAGATGCAGGGCGATTTCGGAGTCGGACTCAGTGGCAAACTTGTGCCCGCGCGCTTTCAGTTCTTCTCTGATACACTCGAAATCATAGAGTTCGCCATTCACAACAATCTGTATCTGCCCATCGGCAGACGCGATGGGCTGCGCGCCATTGTTCAAGCCGATAATGGAAAGCCGCGCATGCGCGAGCCCTGCTTCTCCACTGGGAGAGATCCATTGTCCGTTCGAATCGGGACCTCGGTGATTGAGCGCTGTAACAGCGGCGGACAAGTCTTGCGTGGAAACATTTCCACCTGGCGCATACTTGGCAATAACTCCGCACATGGTTAGCGACTACCGCCAGGCGCGAAGAATGGCTTCAGAGATTCCTTTTGTTTGGCGGCGCGCAAGACTTTCGGGAAATCTTCCAGATCGTAAATGCCGTCCACAAGCGAATCGATGTCTAGTTTTCCGGTAGCTAAAAGTTCGATTGCATCTTCAAAAGAGCCGTAATTGCAAACGTGCATGACGGGTTCTTTCTTAAGCAGCTCAGTCATTTTGAGTGCAACCGGCTCGTATTGTCTGCTCTTGAGCACGATTTTGCCGCCCGGGCGAATGGCACGCACCATGCCGGAAAGCGATTCGGAAGTCATGATTGTCTCGACGACATAATCGAACGAACCTTCGTCTATGGGTCCGTCGCTTGATGGGTCGTAGATAGTGATGTTCGTCAATGATTTGAAGTTCAAAATCTGCTTGAGCAATTGCGAGAAGCGGTTGCTTCCGTAGATCAAACCTTTCTCTTCCGGTTGTAGATTGGCTTTCAAAACCGCAAGAGAAGCGGCTACGGGCTCCGTGTAGGCGGCCGCCAGGTCGGACATGCCGTCCGGTAAGGGAAGTACCGCCGAGGCGGGTACAGAGACAAATTCTGCGAAACAGCCACAGCGGTCGACACCCAGGAAAGTCGTGTTCTGGCAAACTGACGAATTGCCGCTCTGGCAGTATTGGCACTTCAAACAAGGCAGGATCGGATTGACTGTGACTCGCTGGCCTGTTTTGAGCGCATTGACCTCACTGCCCACTTCTTCAATCACACCTGAAAATTCATGACCAAGGACAAGCGGGTCGCAAACTTTGATCTTGCCCTCAGCGGCGTATAGATCGGTGCGGCAAAGACCAGCCATCGCAACGCGCACAACGACAGAGCGAGCGTCCGTTAATTCCGGACGCGGCATCAGTTGCACGGAGACATTGCTGCCCTCTTTGAGCAGTGCTTTCATCCGGGCGCGCGGTAGGCGTTTCGCGTGGATTCCGAAAATCCCGCGGGTGGCAGTTTGGCTAAGCATTCGTGAAGCTGAGATGATTGATATTCAACAGTCTGATTTTGAAGTAGAAATAGAGACTGTCAAGCAAAGACCTTGAAGGTAGTGGCATTTGCGAACTTCAAATTGATGGCGTAAAGCCCTCTGGAGGCGGTTTGCGGCAAACCCCACTGTGACGGTTACTTGCCGATACATTTGAGAAAAACTAAATATAAGTAGCTTAGAAATGCGTTACGTAGCAGGCGTTTAAATGACCAGTTACAAAATCGGGCGCGTGCAACGCGCCCCCACGCTTTTAAGTGTCAGAGAATTGAGCGATTGGTTGGTTGCTCTTGATGGCTGCAATTTTTGCTTCTGCCGCCGCTGCCAGAAGGATACCTGGATGTGAGGTATCTTCGGGGAAGCTCGCGATGCCCATCCGCAGCACGAGCGATTTTGGCTGCATGTCTGGGCTTAATGGCTGCGTGAGAAGCGCTTTTGCGACACCTTGCGCGAACTCGTTTGCTTGTTTGCGATTGGTTGCCGGCAAAAGAATTGCATAGTCGGACTGCTCGTAATGTGAAACCAAATCAAGCTGTCTGGTCAATGCGAGGATTTTTTGAGCCGCTGCACGCACTGCACGTGGTGGCAGAGGGCGGGGCAGTTGCGCTCCCGTAGAACCTGATATCATCACGTGCATTTCCATAATGATTAGTGAAAATGGATCGTTGTTCACTTGATAGCGGCTGAATTCTCGCACCAGGAAAAAGAGCATGCTACCGTGATTTAGTAATCCTGTTTCGGGATTGGATAACGTTTTAAAAACACCGTCAACCGCAGCCCGGTCTAGATCGACAGGTGCCGGTAACTGTTTCACAGAGCTGGTCATAGCTTGTGACGGCTGTTTCACCACTGGTGCATTCTTGAGCGTCGTGCGCTGATTTTGAGAGCCCGGCGGTCCGGAGATTTGATTTACAACCATCCCTTTGCCGGGTGCTTTTGGATTGAGGGCCTGTTCCGGCGGAAGGTTGACGACTGGGTAAGTCCCCGATGAGGTCATGGCTGCGAAATTCGGCACGGGTGGCGGTGCTTTTCCGGACGCCGATTGCACCGGAAATGAGCCGGAAGGTGATTCCGGTTTGTTTTGCTTCGCAGGCGAAGGTGGCTGTTGCTGCGGCGGCTGCGGTTTTTGTGAAGGAACAGACTTGATGCCCTGCCCTGAATTTGTCAAAGCGTCATAAGGATTTGCTGCAATTTCCTCTGCTTCATCCACAAATTTTTGGGGACGTTGGGATGGCAGTTGCGCGGAACTGGTTCTTTGATTTTGCGCGGGATTCTGGCTCGAACTGGTTTGTTGATTTTGAGTCGAGAACTGACCCGAGGTTGTACCCGGATTTTGGGCGGAGAATTGAATAGGATTCTGGCTTGAACTTTCGACTTGATTTTGCGGTTCAAGTTTCCTTTCCGGCAGATTGCCCGGCATTTTCTGGGGCGGCAGCTGCGGCAGCGATTGATTGCTCATCAGCGAGTTGAATGGATTGACCGGCTTTGGTTCCTCGACTGTCCCTTTCAGCGCCGCAAAGGGATTGTTGTGCCCACCGGATGTTTCTGCCGGTGGTGGAGTTGACTTCTGTCCCCACCCCAGCTGTTCTGGCGCCGGCTGAGGGGTGTTCCAACCTGATACTTCACTTGATTGCCAGCTCTGTCCGCTCTGTTGGTCCGGACGTTGAGGCTGAGATTGATAATTGGCACCTAAGACAATCGGCGCAGCTGGATTGGCACCTGCACTACTCCAAGGATCTGAGCCTCCGTTCGAAGGAACGGACGGCATTGCTTGCGGATCGGCAGCGGCATTATTAGGCGTGATAATGGCTCGAGAACCAGATTTGAAGGCAATTTCCTCTTCGGCCGATATGAGCGATTGAATAAGGGTGGTGTCAACTGTTTTGTGATTCCAAACATCTTTCGGTTGAACCCCGTCTGCCCCTTTTTGTAAGAGCCACTCGGCTTCGTTGCCGGCACCACCGGCGGTGACAGAAAGCCAGAACACATTGTTGGATTTTTGACTTTTCCAGCTCAAGACGACCGGACGTCTTCCACCCTTTCGAGCTTGTGAGAGGGCGCTGCTCAGCTCGTCCGCGGTTGGGACAGCGGTGAGGCGGTTGTCTGGTTGTTGGGACTGCCCTTGTTTGAATGAATTATGAAGTGCCATAGAGGGCTCACGCGAGGTCGAGGGGAACTGCCCCCAGATCAATTACCTACCCATTTCGGGGGATAAATCACGGTAAAGAAGCCAATAGCTCAAGAGTCTAACGATTCGAGGATCTTCTTGAAAACCTGACAGGCGTTAGTTTTTAGCGGAGCTAGCGTAGTCGTTGGACTGATGTCAGGATGTGGTTCTCGATGCCCTGTCTGTGCCGGTTTCGAAGGGGTTAACCGGTCACTCAGCTTGGACACCCCTAGATTTTGAATTCTTAAACCGTAGTTGTCTTGTCCCAAGACTCTTTGAATCAGTAGCTTCACTGAGTTACCTCATTGCTTCAACTGACTTTCGACTTTCTCGAAAACAACAACAAACCCTTGCTCCGGAAATTTGTTCTGCTCCATATCGACTCTTTGAGTCGGTAAGACCTGACTCCTGAATTGGAGTTTTTGGAGGTTTACTATGGTTTTAGCCCAGCCTCTTTGGCTTGCTCTACTTCTACTCGTGCCCCTGCCTTGGCTCCTTCTCAGGCGCAAAGGCTATGTCGGTTACTCTGACGTGCGTCTGGCGAAAACGATCGGTGCGTCCGGTCTGCTTCACCTGATTCCAATCGTCCTGCTTTCTCTCGGGTTCGCGGCGCTATCCATCGCGCTGGCTCGCCCGCAGAATGTGCAGGTGATCAGCACTCAGACAATCAAGGCGCGAGATATCATCGTTGCTGTCGATAAGTCAGGCTCCATGGGAGCTCACTTCGAAGGCACGATTCCCCCTCGTCAAACCGGCAACTCCGAGTTGGACAAGGAATTTCCGACCCGTCCCAAGAAAAAGGACGCCAACGGTATCGAGGAAGACCAGCACCGCCGACTGGACGCAGCTCAGGCTGCCGTTCTCAACTTCATCCGCGACCGCCACTCTGCAGGCGCCGGTGACCGTGTCGGTGTGATTCTCTTCGACTTCATGCCTTACTACTCCTGGCCTCTCACGCATGACCTGAAGATGATTTATCGGAAGATCGAATTCGCGGACGAGGGCCTTGGTGGCGGCACGAACTTCGGCGAGTACAAACCCGGTCCGATCGATTTCGCCGCGGACCACTTCGATGAGCTTGGCCAGTCGGTCACCAAGGTTTTGATCATGGTGACGGACGGTGAAGACAGGCTTTCTTCGGGCACTATGCAGCGCCTGCAGGACCTGCTCAATACCAAGGGCATCAAGCTCTACGTGATCGGCGTCGGCGAGACAATGGCTCAGCGCGACGTTGATATTCTCAGGCTCGCCGAATCGGTCGGCGGCAAATCATTCCGCGTTGAGAACGCAAAAGATCTCGACGAGTGCTTCCGCAGCATCGATGAACTCGAGCGCTCGGCAGTGCAAATCGAGACCTCGCAAAAGCGCGAGGAGATGTTCATGGCCTTCGCGATGGCGGCGGTCATGCTTCTGGTTCTCGGAGTGATCGGTGAAGCGCTGGTGCTCAACCAGTAAGCGGGCTCGCACAGCCCCTGCTTCTTAACTACGCAGGAGACTTTCCATGAAAGCTGTAAAAACGTTTCTGTGGGAAAGGCGTGTGCGGCTCGCAGTCATGGTCGCCATCGCAAGCGCGTGTTTCGCGCTGTGGGGCGGCTGGCGAATGCTGGCGTACTCGCTTCCCATGCAGATGGGCAATTATGTCAGTGCCGCTGAAAGCGGTGCAGGCAATGCCGCGAATGCATACTACGACGCCGGACTGACGGCGTATCAAAACGAGCAGTACAAAGAGGCGAAAGAACTCTTCACTGCTGCGCAGTCTGCTTTGACCTCGTCGAGCGGCGACCTGCCGCCCGAGGCGCGAGCGATGGCTGCGAAGATCCAATTTGCTCTCGGCAATAACTACTTCCGTCAAAAGCAGCTCAAAGCCGCTGCCGAAGCCTACCGCCAATCACTTCGCTTTGACCCGGACAACCTGGAAGCGAAGTACAACCTTGAGCTCATGCAGAAGTTGCTCGCCTCCGGTGGAGGAAGCGGCAACGGACCTGGTGATCCCAAGGACCCCGGCGGTGCAGGTCCAGGCGGCCCGAAGAAGGGCATCTAGGAGAACTTTCTATGCACTTTCTGAATCCACAGGCGCTGTGGCTGCTGCTCGTCCTGCCTCCTCTGGGGGTCTTGGCGGTGTGGTTTGCCTTCAAGCGCAAAGATCAATTCATCAGGGACTTTGGTGAAGCTCGGCTCGTCAACCGCAACTCCAGCCACCTGGAGCCGGCGCGTTACTTGCTGAAGGGCGTCTCCGTCCTGATTGCTGCCGCTGCGCTGGTCGTGGCCGTTGCCAGACCCGCATTCGAAAAGGGCTACACCGAGATTCCGGTGGGCACCGTCGATGTGATCGCGATTGCCGACGTCAGTCGCAGTATGGCAGTCCAAGACTACAAGAGTGTCCTCACTGAGACCGGCTACACCGGCGGCACTCGGCTGGACATGGCGCGCTACCTCATCTTGAACGATGTGGTGCCGGCTCTCAAGTACAACCGTCTGGGTGTCGTCAGTTACGCAGGGGAAGCCAATCCACAGGCATTCCTCTCCGATGACTTGCCGGCACTCAAATGGGTGCTGCAACGTGCTCTCACGATTGGCAGTGCACCCGGTGAGGGTTCCGAGCTGGGCAAGGCGTTCAACCTCGCGTTCGAACTCTTCGATCTTGACTCGGACAACAACCACCGCAAAGTGATTGTGCTCATCTCCGACGGCGGCAACGACGCTGGATTGGAGGCGCTGAACGACATCGTCAAGCAGCTTCGCGAGCGCAATATCGAGCTGGTTATTGCTGGTGTCGGCAAGCCCACTCCCTCGGCAATCCCCGTCAGTCAGCTACCACAGCAGGATCGCGACCAGTTTCGCGGTCAGGAGTGGTACCAGGTGGACGGCGAAGTGGCCATGTCCGGGCTGGAGGAGAACACTCTTCTCTGGCTGAAGAACGCCACCGGCGGCCGCTATGTGCGCGTCGTCAACCCTTCCGACTTCCACATTGGCAATCTCCTCGGGCGCATTGAAGTTAAGCGCAGGAAGGGCGAGCAGGAAGTCTTCTTCTACCCGCTGCTAGCTGCAGTCTTGTTCTTCGGCATCGCCGTCTTCGCTCCCCGCGAGCGCAAGGAAAAGGTCGATGACGAGATTGCGCAGAACATCAGCATCCTCGGAGACCGCTTCAAGAAGCGGTGACCAGGGCGGGACTCGTGCGTCGTCTGTCGGCGCGCTGAGTTTCAAACTAGGAAACAGGTGACTTATGAGAAAAACATTCGTTGCGTGCCTGGCCGCCTTGGTCGTTCTCGGTTCCATGATTGGACTGGGAGCGTTCTACTGGGGACAGCGCACGGTCTGGCCGGAATGGGGCCCGGTCGCCGCTCAAGAACCGCTGGCACCGCAAGTGGTGGCGGACTATGAGCGCGACTTCGGCTGGCGTACCGGCGATCGCATCACAATCGACATCTACATCAAGCAGCAGCCCGGGACCGAGGTTGACCTGAATACGCTAGCGATTCAGGGCGACTTCGAGGTGTCGGGCGCACCCGAAATCTTCACCAGAGACAAGAAAGACGGCTCGCGGTATATCCGCCTGCGTCTGCCCGTGCAGGCTTTCAACCTGAAGCCTAGCTGGCAGCTCGCAGCGACGATGTCCTACCGGGTACCCGGTGATGTCGATGAGAAGCTAATTACGCTTCCCGCCGTCGTTCTGTACAGCTCACCGACCTGGGACGGCGAACGCAAGGAGATCAAAGAGGAGTCGGCTCAACCCGTCTTCGGCTGGGATCTGTACTTGAACATCGCCTTCATTCTGGGCGGCATCGCACTTACCGTTCTCTGCATTCGCGTGATTCGCCGTGCCAATTCCGGCGTGGACGAGCCTCCTCTGCCGATTATTCTCAGCCCGCGGGAAATCGCTCGACGCGAATTCCTGAAGGTCTGGGCGAAGATCATGCAGGGCGATGTGAGCGAGGAAAACTACAAGGAAATCGAGCGCGTCATTCGGCGCCTCTACCGCCTTGAAGCTCGCACTATGCGTGAAATCAACTGGGAGTTGCACAACCACCCTCACAGAGAACATGTGGTCGAGATTCTCTCGCTGTGCGACAAGGTGCTCTATCACCGGATGTATCTGGATGAGTCCGAGCACGAGCGCATCTGGGGTGCCTTCAACAAGATTCTGCCCGACCCGGCTCGCGCTGTGGTTCGGCCGATTCAGACGGCACCAAAGATCAAGAAGAAGTAAACTCACGATTTCTCCCGGCTTCCCCGTAATGCAGTGCCCAACCGCTGCTTTACGGGGTGCCGGGAGATTTTTTTCGCAGCTTTCGCTCTGGACCGATGACCGGGTATCGATGGACTTCGAGGCTCGAGGACACGCTTAGTTGTCGGTTCTTCTGGTTGGGAAACGCACGGATGGACGGGGATTCAGCGGCCCGTCACCGGCTAGCCTACGTTTTAGGAAACACCCGCGATGAACAGCAAGAATATGGGGCCGCTCATTCTGCTGATCGCGTTCTTCACTCTCGTCACTGCACCGCTCATGGTGCTATCAGGCAGACTGGTTAACGCGACGGCAAATGAGAGTAACGCCGAACAACCCGCTTCTGGGACGCTTACCTCTGGTGACGGCAAGCCTGCCACCATAGGCAATCACCCCAGCCCCGAAAACAAAATTCCCGCTCAGGCACCTGCAATCGATGACAGCCTGACGCTCAAAGGGAAAACCATAGTCATCGACGCCGGACACGGCGGTCATGACGCAGGTGCGATGAGGCGCTTGCCTGCTCCGAAAGGACAGCAGGGAGCCTTCGTCATGGAGAAGGACGTCAACCTGTCGGTTGCCCTCAAGCTTGCAGACAAGCTGAAAGCCAAGGGTGCAACTGTGGTGATGACGCGCAACACCGACGTGTTCGTGTCGCTCGCCGACAGGGTGACAATGTCCAATGGCGTTCAGCCCGACCTTTTCCTGAGTGTGCACAGCAATGCGCATCACGACAGGACCTTCGATGGCATTGAAACGTATTACACGCACACCTCGAGCCAATGTCCGGCCGAGCGCATTCAAAACGCGCTTGTCGTTGGACTTCCTGAAGCAGGCAACTGGGTCAGGCAGAGGGGTTTGTATGTGACGAATCATGCCACCGTTCCGGCAGTGCTTGCCGAAATCGGCTATTTGTCGAAGCCGAGCAAGCTCAAGCTGCTCAATACCCAGGCTTACCAGGACAGAGTGGCAAGCGCTCTTGCCCAGGGGGTCGTGGACTACTTCGGCAGCCCATGCTCGAAGACCACGACCACCAATACAACACTCGTGCCTCTGCAGGACAGCACTCTTGTCCCGGAGCACGATACGACTGTCCTGAAAATCGAAAACTAAAAGCAAGAACATTCAATGAGGACGTGGTCCTCAGGAGGTTTTCATGGAAGCTCTTCTCAAGCTTTTCCTCATGGTCGCTACGCTGATTTGGCTCGTGCCGGCTTTCACGCAGCACGCAGTGCACGTTCCGCGTAACGGCGTGATTCGCGGCATCGCCGCTTTGATCGGCATCGCCGTCGTCAACTGGTTCGTTTGGACCGGCATCACGGTGCTCAGCCTCGGGCTGATCATCCCGCTCAATGCGCTCACTCTGGGCATCATCGGCTTGCTCTTCAACGGGCTGGCGTTTCTCGCCATCGGCCGCTTGTTCCCCAGCGTGCTCTACGTCCGTGGTTTCGAATCCGCCGTCATGGCTGCATTCGTCACCACTCTGGCGACGTGGTTGATCGAGCGGCTCATCTGAGTCGCAGCGTCGTGAGACGCAAATAAATTTCCCTCCTAAACCGGCGCTCCATGCGCGTTTTTGCAGTCGGCATTGCCTCGGAAAATCGAGCGATTCGTGATTGTGAAAACCGCTGGGGCGTCGGGTCTTTTTGAAACGGGAGACACTATGGCATCAAACTATCTGATCGTAGGGATTGCCCTGGTTGCAATCCTGTTAATAACCTGGTTGCGATTGCGCATTCGCCGAAAAATCGATGCGCTGAGCAACGGGCGTGCAGGCGAAGGCTCGCGCTGTCCGTATACGCGGACGCTCGAAGCACTCGGGCTCAGCAAGCGCAAAGCTGCTCCAGCAAGCTTGCTCGACGCGCCAATCGACGCAACCACCGACGCGGGAAAGGCTCTTCTGTCCGACTTGCAGTGCAACATTTTGACGGGGCACGGGCGCGACAATGCTCGCTTCCTCTTCGCCAAAATCGATGCACAAAAGGTTGACCAGGCGAAAACCTGGCTCGCCGATTTCGCTCGCAATCACGTCACTTCGGCGCTGAAGCAAAAGCATCAGCGAATCATGTGGCGAGAAGCTGGTCTCGACGGTGGCGCCGTTGCACACATTGCATTGTCCGCGAGTGGTTATCGCAAGCTCGGCTTTGCCGACGCTTCGTTGCCGCAAGGCTCAGACCCTTTCAATCGCCGTCAGACGACCAGCTATCGCAACGTGTTTTCCGCCGGTATGAAGGCTCGCCAGCCCTATCTGCTGGACCCGGCCGTTGCCGATTGGGAGCAGGGCTACCGCGACGACATCGATGTGATGATTCTGCTTGCCGACGACAATCTCGCGGCGCTGAAGTCGCGAGCTGCCGAAATTGCTGCCGGCGTTGCCTCTTTTGGCAGCGTTCAGGCGATTGAAAGCGGGCAGACCATCCACCGCAAGTTTAATTTCCCCGATGGTGAAAAAGAGCTTGGCGTCGAGCACTTCGGCTTCGTCGATGGAAGGAGCCAGCCGCTTCTTCTCAAGGACGAAGTCGATAACGAGGCGAAGGTGGGCGACAAAATCTGGAAGGCTGAAGCGCCTGCTAAGGTGGTTTTGGTCAAGGATGCGCTGGCAGGAAGCGACCATTCATATGGCAGCTTCCTTGTTTTCCGCAAACTTGACCAGAACGTGAGCGGCTTCCGTCGCGCCATGCAAGACTTGGGCCGCGACCTTGGTGTTTCTGCCGAACTTGCAGGCGCTATGGCTGTCGGTCGATTCGAAGACGGTACACCGATTTCGCTGTCTGGCAAACCAGGCATCGGTCCGGTCAACGACTTCGATTTTGCCGGCGACGCCAATGGTCTGAAATGCCCGTTCCAGTCGCACGTTCGCAAGACGAATCCGCGTGGCGAAGCTGTCGGTCCGAAGCCGCCTCTCGACAAAACCGTCGAGGATGAGAAGCTGCGTCGCATTGCGCGGCGTGGTATTCCTTATGGTGGCGACCTCACGGTCGGCAACTGGGAGGAAAAACTGCCTGAAGGGGGCGTCGGTCTGCTTTTCTTCTGCTACCAGAGCGACATTCTGGAGCAGTTCGAATTCATCCAGCGAGTCTGGTCGAATAACCCATTTTTCCTGGAGCCTGCGAAGTCAGGGAAGAAGAACCAGCACTACGATGTGACTGGTCTTGACCCTGTAATCGGGCAGAAGCATCCGACTTCTCCGGGCGCTGCGCAACCGGCTCGCAACTGGCCTTCGGCGTGGGGACAACCTACGAAGAAGTGTCCCGTTGATTTCGCCGGCTTCGTGTCGATGAAGGGCGGTGAGTATTTCTTCTCGCCGTCGCTGACCTTCCTGCGTTCGCTGGACGGAAAGCACTAAGCCGTAATCTGAAAGGTGCAATGAAACGCGGTCGCAAAGCCGTTTTCGCTGCACCTTTCTTTTTGAATCAGAAATACTACACCGTGTAGCAAAATCGTGACAATTTCCTTCTTTCCAGCCAGGCGAAAAGCGGTACTGAAAGTGGTGTCAAAGTGGTATCGAATAAGATGCTATATTTGGTGGCGTTTTTGCTTCTGTTTTATTCTTACTATCACATGTGGGAGTTGCAGATGCAAACAGAATAAAATTGGAGAGATCATGGCGAAGTGAGAGGATGAATTTCTCAAATGAAACTGACGATACTGGGCTCGGGGACTTGTGGTTCGCAGATGCCTGGTGTAGAAAACAGGCAGCCGCCCGCTTTTGTTGTTCAGTCTGAAACACAGACAATCATGTTCGACTGCTCAGAGGGCGTACGTTTTCGCCTGGAGAAGGCTGGTTTCGATTACGTCAAAATCAACCACATCTGTATTTCGCATTCACACCCGGATCACTACGCTTTTGTTCACTTCTTGCAGTCTATTGGTTGCATAAACAGTTGGCTCGGTCCGCATAACGAGCGGATTGATCTGTATGCGCCACGCCAAATTACCAAGAGTTTCAATACACTTTGGGCAATGTACACGCCGGATGATCCGAAGCGGGAAAAGCGGATTTGGCCGCATCTAGAGATGCATTCTATGACCAATCCTGATAAACAAGAACGGAGAATTGGAAACCATAGACTCACTTCCTATTCCGTGTATCACGGGTTTGGAAACGTTGATGCATGCGCCTTTCGCTTGGAAGCAGACGGGAAGGTGTTCGTCTATTCCGGTGACACCGGCGAATGCGAAGGTATACGGGAAGCAGCTCTGGGAGCGGATTTGTTTCTCTGTGAAGCTTCGGCTCGCGTCCACGACGTTGAAAACCCATACAAGTATGGGCATCTGACACCGAAGGTCGCAGGTGATATTGCCTTGAAAGCGGGCGTGAAACACATGGTCTTTTTTCACTACACAGGTTTGAACACAGACGACGAGATGATTGCCAACTGTCGAGAGTCCGGATACCAGGGCGAGCTGACAATTGCAAAGGACTTTCAAGTCTTGCCCTTTTAGAAAAATCGTTTGGGAGGCGCTCACAGGCGCTGGAGTTTCTCCAAAGCAAGCGGGACGCTTCCGCGCCCCGCCCCCTCCAGGTAAATTGTTTGGTGCGGTACAGTAGTGCCGCGACTCATGGCACTAAAATACAACCGCAATTTTCCAAAAATCTTTAAAGAGGCAGTGCAAACATGCTCAAAGAATTCAAAGACTTTCTACTCAAAACAAATGCCCTGGCTTTGGCCGTTGGCGTAATCATCGGTGGAGCTACTGGCAAAGTCGTTTCATCAATGGTGGATAACATAATGATGCCTGCTATCGCGGTTGTTATGCCGCCTGGCGACTGGAGAGAAGCTCAGATTGAACTCTCCCGCGGTAAGGACGCAAACGGGAAAGTGACTGTCAACGCCATTCAATACGGGCACTTTGTCGGTGCGATTGTAGACTTTGTGATCATTGCCGGTGTCGTTTTTGTCATTACCAAAACTCTCTTGCCTCAGGATAAGCCAGCGGACACCAAGTCGTGCACAGATTGTCTGGAAAGCATTCCTAAGGCTGCCCGCCGTTGCAAATTCTGCACTGCAGTGCTTGCGGGCTGACCTGGTTTCTTCCTTGACGCAAACATACTTAGGCTGATCCGGACGGCTCTGCGTGCCCTTTTGAGAATGCCCTGGCTATGGTGTTGTAGACTTTCAGCTTGTGAGACTGCACTGTAAATGGGTTGTTGCTTTCGAATCGACCCAGTGTGCCGAATTTGGGTGTTTCGAATTCGGCTTGGTAGGTTCCAAACATCCGGTCCCAAACCATGAATATGCCACCAAAGTTCTTGTTGAAATAGTCTTTATTGCGAGCATGGTGCACGCGATGTGCAGAAGGCGTATTTAAAACTCCTTCGATAAGCGGAATCTTGCCGATCAATTGTGTGTGCAGGGTGAACTGATAGAACAGGTTGAACACGAAGAACATGCCCACTTGCTCTGGAGCGAAGCCAATCAGGATAAGCGGTGCAAAGTAGATTGGCGCAATTGATTTGCCCAACCAGTGCAGGCGAAAACTAGTTGTGAAATTGAAGAATTTGCTGGAGTGATGCACTTCGTGGAAGAACCAGAGCCAGCGATTGGTGTGGCTCATGCGGTGCTGCCAGTAGTAGATGAAGTCGGTGAGTAGTATCGCGGCTATGGTCGTACCGGCGTTTCGCGGCAGATGGTAAGGTGCGATGCTCTCAACTGCCTTCAAACACGCCAGTATGTAGACAGTGAAAAGGGGCTGAGACAGCCGTCCGATTGCAAGAATGCCGAGATTGCAAAGGCTGTCTTTGAGAGAGTGAGTTTGTTTCTTCGTCCAGAGTGAGACTGCAATCTCGATAAAGACGCAGACGAATGCGACGGCGAGAAATTTCAGCGTCATAGACTCGGTGATGCCTTGCATGATGTTTCTCCTGACTGCCGATAGAGGACTGTTGAAACTCAATACAAAAACTGGCGCGGAAAGTTTCGTTTCGCGCTCGGTGCAAAGCGTAAACTATAACAGGTAGTAAGACGCCGGAAAAGACAAATCGACAAGGATGAAAGCTGCCCGGGAACGGTGCGTGCTCACATCCAAGTCGATCCGCCCGAAACCGGCAGAGTCAGTCATCTCATCCTTGCGGACGAAAAGACTGCTCTGCCGGCTCATTTCGAAGGCCTTCTGTTTCCCAAGCTTTCGCCGGGGTTACTTCGTGTCCTTCTTACCTTTTCGCTTGCCGGCGCTGAACTGAGCAGCCTCCCGCTTGGTGTCGCGACCAAGCGTTGTGGAGACCGTCAGCTTGGCACCGTTGGGTGCCGTGGACGCCTTGTCCTCGAGATAGACCTTGCCGCGAATCAGCAGCTGCAGGCGGCCGTCCGACTTGCTGGGCAAGATCGGAGCGACGCGACCGTGCAGGAAGCCGCCTTCGCCGACGATCCACGAGCCGATGGAGCTCGCGCGGCGATGGTAGTCGCCGAGGTGACCGTTGCGGTTGCGGTCCCACATGTAGCCGACCTGGAACTTCATGATCTCCTTGACCACGAGCTCCGGGAAGTTGCTGTCGCTGCGGGTTTCCCACGCGCTGCCGGACTTGCCGTCAACGGACATGATCACGCTGTAGCCGGTCTGCTCCCACTGGACGTGAGGCGCATCGCCGGGCTGACGACGACGGAAGCCGCCGATCGTGACGATCGTGTTGTTGTTGACGAGGATGCCGGCGCCGAAGGGCAGAACCTGGATGTTTTCCACCCCGGTGAGTCCGAACGCTTCCTCGATCTTCTCGGGCAGGTTGATGCCGAGGTTCGAGGGCATGTCGGTGGCTTCCGGGTTGTTGGCAGTCCAGTTGTCCAGGACGCGCTTGGTCGTGTGCGCTTCCTCGAACATGTCGTGCTCGTTCGGCAGACCGAGGTTGATGTGCGACGGAATGTAGAACAGCTGCACACCAGGCGTCGCGAAACGCTTGATGAACTTGCCGCACTGCTTCCAGAAGTACGTCATCCGACGGTCATAGCCCCGCTGCTTCAGAGCTTCCTTCACCACCTCAGGGTCGTCCTGCGTGTGGATGAAGTTCATCTCCTTGTTCCAGAGCGACTTCGCCGACTCTTCGTCGACCACCGGACCGAGCATGACGACGTGCACGGTGTTACCCGTGAGCGCCGCCTGCTTGCTCAGGTCCTTGATGTGGCGCAGCGTCAGCTGCACCTTGGACTCGTCGTGGACCGGAAACAGCAGGTTTCCGACCACGACCAGCTGATCACCCTTCTTCATGTCGAGGCCGTAGATGCCGGCTTCGAACAGAGACTGTACCGGGTGTTCCCGGACGGTGATCTGCTTGAACGAGTTGTTCTTCTTGGCCATGGTTATTTACCTCCTGTCCCGACGATCTGGCCGTTGGCTTCCAGAGCGTCAAAGAACGCGATGATATTGTCCGCCACGACCTTCCACGTGTCCTCGGGCTTGGCCTGAGGCTCGACGCGGATGATACCCGGGATGCCCGAGCTCTTGTTGTAGGCGGTGGGGTACAGAATGGCACCGAGCCCCTTCTCGGCGACGTCGCACGCGGTGGCGAGGCGATCCTCGACGATCAGCGGGATTTTCACCCCCTGGTCGAGCATGTGCCACGACTTGCCGTGGGTGCTGACGAAAGTGATGTCACTCTCGTCGATGGGGAAGCCGAGCTGCTTCAGCAGATTCTTCGTCGCCAACCGCGCGGCACCCGTGTTGTGCGGGAGAGCGTCGGTGTGCTGATGGTCGCTGGCGCCCGGAACGTAGGTCATCACCTCGATCTCGATGCCCGCAGCGCGGATGCGCTTGAGCTGCTCGATGGCGCCCGGAATCGCAGGAAGCGAACCGTAGCCGCCCTTGGTCAGGTGGATGAACTTGTTGAGCGCACGCTCGAACTCGATGTAACCGATCTTGGACTCGGGGTCGCCCGCAGCATGGTAGTTGTTGCGGTTCGGGTTCATGGACGCGCCCGGGTAGAGCTCGCCGAGGAACTTGCCGAAAGGACCGTCGAAGTCCAGAACTGTTCCGTGCAGATCGAGACCGATCCGCTTACGGAAATTGCGGCCGCACTGGAGGATTTCCGCAGGCGGCCAGGATTTCTGAGTTTTCGTACTCATGATTTTCTCCTTTGTGTGGCGAGGCGGACGAGCAGCGAATGCTGCCGCCCCACCACCGCCTGGTTAGTCCTCGGTGACGTATTCACGATCCTGGAACCAGAACGAATACCGCAAGCGGTTGTCGTGCAGGGCCTGGATGATCGGAATCAGCTCGAGGTTGACGGTGCCGCCAATGACCTCACCAGCCGCGAAGCCGGGGTGACCGTTGGACAGCAGGTTGTGATACGACATCTCCGCGCGGTTCGGGTTGGCCAAGAAGCCAATCTCCTGCGCGGAAAGCACCTCGGTCAGGGTCTCACGGTGGTTCTCACCGAAGCGGTGGGAGTGACCGTGCATGACGCTCTGGCCGAGCTGGTCGGTGAACACACGGGGGCTGCCGCCGGCGCGGGGGCGCAGAGGCAGACCGTGAATCAGACGAATCTGATCGTTCAGGATGATGCAGCCACCATAACCGCCGAAACCACGCTCGTCGGTGACGAAGGTGATCTTCTCGGAGCCGTCGCCCTTGTAGCCGAGCAGCTTCGAGTAGTTCATGATGGGCTCCTGGCTGTCCATGTCGACCAGCGTGGAGATCTGCGGAGCGACTGCGCTCAGGAAGGAGTTGGTGCGGTTCTCGTGGTTACCTTCGGTTTCGAAGGCCCAGAGACAGCCGCTCACCTTGATGAGGCGGTCGTGCAACTCGCGCGACTCTTCCAGTTCCAGCATCGCGTTGTAACCCTGCCGAGGCGGCTTGGGCCAGCGCGAAAGGAAGAAGAAGTCGGTGCTGTCGCCGATGAAGATCAGGATGTGCGGGCGGTATTCCGCGAGGAACCGCTCGATTGCCCACAGCCACTGCTTGTTGTGCGCAGGGGCGTGGATGTCGGGCAGAACGACGATGCGGATTCCGTCGGGCAGATTCAGGGGCATGATGCCCTGGTAACGCAGGAAGCCATACTCCGAAAGCAGCGCAGTGCCCCCGGTCGACGTCTTGTAGGAAATCTGCTTGAACAGATTCTCACGCGACGCATTCGACTCGTTGAACATGCGAGTTCCGCGAGCGAGTTTGACAGCTTCCTCGATAGTTTTGGCTGTCATAAGCTTTGACATTGTGTGTCTCCTTCTTGCCTCGTTCCCGAGAGGCGAGTTTGGACTAGTGTTGAACAGTTAGCGCCTCTCAGTTAGGAGGCAGGAGTTCTCTCAGCAGCCGGCAACGCACAAAACGGCGACCTCCCATGCACTGGCGAAGCAGTGAAGACAATGGGAGCGAGAAGTGCTATTTGCGAGCTATTTGGTTGGAACTGATGACCGAAACTGAGGGAAACGAAAAGGTAATTTCAGGCTAGATAAATCACCTATGCCGTAGCAAGTCTTGAAAAGCTTATAGAAGCTTAGTTTCCGGATCTAAAACAAATGCTTAGCGTGGCTGAACTAGGATCGTTTTTATGGGTAGTCAATAGGAAACCTTGATGGGCTTTATGTTTTGAGGGTTCTCACCTCATGGCAACCTGAAAAGCCTGTAATAAAGGGAGACTGCGGCATTCGCGTTGATAATTGGCCTAGCTTCGCGCATGTCTTCAAACATGACGCGGCTACACACGAAGAGCAAATTTTATCTGGCTCTCATAAAAACTCATGACATCTGTCAAAAAGCGATCTCTTATAGGATCCTCTAGTGTTAGTAGTAAGGGTTCTTTTTTTGGTTTTTTTGCCTGCGTATTTGGTGGCAAAACGACACTTTCTTGAAAGGTAAAAGGCACCTTTCAGAATTTCAATTTTCGCTTTCAGTTTTTGCCGAAGCGTTTATTTCGGTCAGCTCAATGAATCAGCTTATTGGTCCACTCGGCGGAGGCTGCTGTTGTGTTTTCCACAAACCGTCTCTGGGACTCGGCTCTTGCGAATGTTCTTTCATTTGCTTGAGCAAAGACATCTCTTCTGGTGTCATTTTTTGCGGGAAAACCACATCTATAGTGACAAGCTGGTCGGCACCTGCGAGCCCCAGACCTTTGAGCCGATAAACTCGACCAGGATGGGTAAGCGGCTGAATCTTCATTACCACTTTTCCGGTAGCCGTCGGAATCTCAATTTCAGCACCTAGCAGCGCTTCGTAAAGGGTTACTGGCACGGTGACTGTAATGTCCCTACCAAGCACACCCAGCACGGGATGCGGCATTATCTTCACTTTGAGAATCAAGTCGCCTTGACTCTTCGCGCGGATATCGTAGCGTCCGCAGCCAGGGCGGCGAATTTCCATACCGTCATATGTACCTGCAGGCAGGTCTACATCGGTAACTCTTTCTACGTTGAAATAGCCAAGACCACGGCAGTTCTGACACTGCATCCGGTTCACAGTCTTCATGGCATTGCACTGTTCACAAGGCCTCGGATCGCTGAGCCTGATTTCTCTAGTGCACCCTTTCATCGCCTCTTTGAGCGTGATTTCGCATTCCAGCTCAACCGCTAGCGCGGCCGCCTTAATGCCTGCGGTATGCATTCCCGACTGCTCTTGCGGCTTTTCGGCGTTCTTCTGCCATAGGTTGCGCAGGTCGCCCATGCTTTGACGCAACTGTGCGCTGTTTCTGTCGTACTCCTGGCGCATCCGAGGATCCATCAAAACTTCGTACGCATCGCATATCTCGCGGAAGTTTTTGATCATGATGTCAGGGTCCATTCCGCTGATGTTCACGTGCGGTCCGAACTTTTCGTACAACTGTTCGTAGGCTGACTGAATCTCACGCGAAGTAGCATCCGGGCGAACACCGAGGATGTAGTAATAATCCTTCTGGGTTTGAGTTTTACTCTGTTCCACCATCGCCCTTTGGGCCCCGAGCTTCTAGTAATGGAGATGCCACGCCTAGGCAGAAAATTCCTGCGTTCGCGTACGCAACTGACAAAATTTGCTTCATAGGCAACATGATACACATGAATCACGAATTTACGACCCGGAACCCCCCCGAAATTAGGGTGGTTTTCCTTCGGTGGCCGTTGTTTTAAACGGACCAAGAACATGGAGAGTCTTGATCAAAAAGTTGGGCGCGTGCAACGCGCCCCCACGCCCTGCTGAACGCAAAAAGCACAAAGGAACCGCAAGCGGCTCCTTTGCAATGTTTCCAGCAGAACCTGAATTCCAGAGTTTCCGAGATTCCTGCAGAGTTTCCTTGAGATACCTACAGATTCCTAGAGTTTCCTAGATTCCGGGCTTCCAGTTTTCCGGTTTCCCCAGCCAACGCCTTTGTAGGCTGCCTGCCGGCTTCGGCATGAGAGGGGAGGCGCTGCCTCCTCCCTCATGCCTGAAGACTTTTACTATCCGCACTTACTGAAGCCGCAGCCCTGGCAAACCATGCAGCCGTCGATCTTCAGCCAATCGCCCGCTCCGCATTTACTGCAGGTGGCAAGCGACCGAGCGCTTCCAGTTAGTTCTGTGTTGCTCGCCTCGATGGTCATAGCCGGTTGCTGATGGCTAACGGCTTGAGCCAGATTTTCGATCACTCTGGTTTCTGCCGGCTTGGAGTGAACGCGGCGATAGTGTTGGATAGCCTTGGCCAATCCATCGCAGGGTGATTGGACGACTACAGGTTTTTCCGCGTCGCTGAACTTGAACCAAGCAGGATAACCAGATTGGATGTTCACCAGTTGGTGAATAATGGTTTCTTCGACTTTTGTACGTTCGTCCTCACCAAATTCAGCAGCATAGCGCAGGAATGCCGAAGACAAACGGCCAACCGCCTCGAACAGACCAGATTCAACTGCACCCGGTTTGCCCATGCGAGCGTAGATTTCGATAAGCTCGCCGGGCCTTGTGGTCTCGTGGTTGAGGCTGACGTGCAACGTCGAATTGCCATCCGGCGCACCTACTCTTACTTTGTAAGTGTGACCCGAGGTTTCTTCCGTTTCGATATTGCGGCGCTCGAAGTGTCCAAGCAATGTGAGCAAGTCGAATTCGCGTTCGTAGTCTTCTTTGGCTATCTTCTCTACCGGCTGGCTCAATCTTGAACCGTCCGGATAGAAGGTGATGTCTTTGACGCCTAGACTCCATGCCAACATTGTCGAGTCATAAACTGCTTGTTCGCTGGAATCTAAAGGAATCGAACAGGTATTCGAGACCGAGTTGAAGGTTTCCGGAAATTCTTCTGCGCCTTTGTGGATGGCGGAGAGATGGCGAATATAGGCTTCCGGTTCAATTTCAACGCGGATGGGGAATGCCTTTTGCACTTCTTCCGGAACTTCCGCAATGCCCTGGCAGGACTTGTGGTTGTTGCGGATTTTCTTCATCAGCGCGGCTTGTTCGTCTTCGTTCTTCGGCCAGGCGCCTGCTTTTTCCATGGCTTCTTTGAAGCCGGGAGCGACGAAGTCGACGAAGCGGGAGCGAACTTTTCTAGAGAAAACGATGCCGTTATGCGGATCGACGCCCCAGCTGGTTTGCAGAGCTTGCGCAAGTGTTCCGGTAGGAGCATTGTTTGTCATGCATGAATTGCGCACACGCAGGTTCTTCTTCTGGAATCTGGAGCCTTCCCAAAGCGGGTAGACGCCACGTTCTTTGGCCATCTCAACCGAGGCTTCAGTTGAAGCTTTGGTGTATTCGCGGAAGAGCGCTTCGGTAGATTCCAGCGCTTCAGCACTGCCGAATGTATGACCGAGCCTGGAGAGATATTCCGCAATACCGGCGAATCCGCCGCCATTACGTCTCTCCATGCGTGCGGTCATGTTTTGCGCTGGGATAGGATACCAACTGACGTCAGTCACGTTGTCCATGAAGCGCTGTTGAACGCGGGCTACCGCGCGCATCGCTTGCATGTTGTAAGTGCCGTCCGGGCTCCAGAATTCTTCATGGGCAGCATGCATAGAGGAGAGGTTGCAGTTGCCCATGTAGGTTCGACCGTCTTTGCCCGGTCCGGCGGGCAAGAATTGCTCGCCGCACGGGTTGCATGTGGTGAGGTCGTAGGCGTGGTCATTCGCGTTAGCGTTGTTGACCGCTTCGTAAAAGGCAATTCCTGGTTCACCTGAATCACGCATGCCTTCAATGATGCGTTGGAAGACCTCAGGTGCGTAGAAGTGCGATTTGACTCGCACGTAGCGATCGGTGATTTCAACGACCGCATTTTTGACTTGCCGTGCTGCATCAAGAGACTCCGGATACTTGATGATATCCACAGCGTACTCTTCATACGTAGGCTCTTTGGTCAACTTGTTGACCTTTATGGCGCCGGTTTTTTCGTCCATGATCGGCTTTCTTGGATCGTAGACCGGACCAGTCCAGGCTTCTTTCATGAAGGTGCACTGGAAGAAACGCTTGTCTCTTACTGCTTCCATAAAACCGGGCATCGCCAAAACGGTGATGTTCGTATTCTTGAGATAGTTTTGACGCTCAATGTAAGAGTGATACAGTTCGCCGTATTTCTGCTCGGCCAGCGAGAGGATGCGCTTTTTGTACGACATCGAATCTTCGCCGGAATTTTGTTTTTGGTGGGAGAGCATCTCCTTATAGATGCTCGACAAGCTAGGCGGTGGGATCAATTTCTTCTTGTCGATGAAGAACAAAATGTCCGGGTGGTCAGAATTGCGCAATTCAATGAGCGCACCGCCGCGACGTCCGCCCTGGGCCACTGCTTCTACAGCCTTAGCGATAGTCTTTTCATAGAAGCGGTCTGGACCCGATGCGGCTGCACCATTGGAGATGATCGATGACCAGGGGCGCAATGTGGAAGTATTCAAACCCATTCCCATTGCTGCTTTGGCAGCCAGCGCTTCGATGCGTGCGGCTTCTTGAATGCCTTCCAAGCTGTCGACGACATACGCTACGCCGCATGCCGCCAAGCATCCGGTGCCGCGCAAGTTGGCAGCCAATTCGCCCATCTTCACTTCGTTGTCGCTCAGCTTTGCCACATTGTTGTTGATTACGGCATGTCTGAGTTCTTCAGAGCGGCTCCAAATATCTTCTTCTTTGATCTGAGCGATTTTTCCATGTGCCCAGTACTTAAGTACGTTTAGGGAAACGGCCGGATCAGCATTGATATTGGCTGGTGTATTTGCCCAGAAACGTTGATTGCCGATCGAATCAGCAAAAATTTGCGCCCACTGGGAAACTTTGGGGTGCTTGAGAGCTTGATCGAGGGTGATGTCGATCAATTCTTGAGGGGAGAGAACATATTTGAGTTCTGCAATTGCAACCGATGTCGCAACTCTGTGAATGATGTCGTTGACGGTCTCAATCGGCTGACCAGTCTTCGAGTCCCGCTTCGCATATAAACCAACTAGAGTCTCTTGCGTCGACTCCCAATAACGATGAGTGTAGTCCTCCTTATCTGTGCTCGATTGGCCCGCGGCGGTAGCCTGTGCGGGTTGTGAGTTTGATTTCAATTCCTTTTGAACTGTCATCATGTGCGGCGGTTCCCTTCTATGGAATGTGTGGTTGTGATGGTTGAAAGCTGCGTTTTTGGCAGACACAGAGACGCTGCTGCGCCACGAAGAGCCCCCATTTAGAGGGCTATTCGTTGGCTTGGCTTGCAGCAAACCCAATATGTCTAAATACGTGCTGACTTCGCCCTTGTGACTATGCAGTGCATGTCCGGGCTTTATCTGCCAGCTAGAGTGGGGGACCACTCGATTCGCAAAATTTCGTTGTGATTACGATACTACCGATAGCGTCATCAGGGCAAGCGGAAATTTTGAATGATTTCGTAATAGGGTCTGAAAACGTTTGGGAGACAAGCGTTTGCGGCTGGATTAGAAATAACTCTTGACATGCCACCATTAGTGGTGGCACACTAGATATGCTTTTGGCGCCGGTCTCGAAACCCCCTACAGTAGGCGCTTTCAGAGTCTGATATATGCGAAATGGATCTGATCGGCGTCCAATAAATCTCTAGTGTGACTGTATATGTGGTGGCACAAGTTAGTATGCTGGGCCTCTATAAGCGTCCAATAATCAAGGGTTTCCGGCGTTTTGACCTGTTTTAAAATGAGCAGCTGATAATACAACCGCGAGTGGTGGCACATCGGAAGTTGATCGCATATATCTTTGTCCTCGATCTGGTGTTTTGGATATGCGGAATATTTGCGACGGGAAAACCTGTGAGCCCTCTAATCTGGGGCGTTTCCGTACTTATCTATAGGATGGTTTTTTGCCGATTTAATGCCAAACGATTCGTCGAGGCTTGGATTAGCGCCGTTTCAGTTCCGACACGTCGATGTAGTCGATTACTCCTGCCGCGTCAGAGTCCATGCCGCCCTGGCTGGTCAGCGTTTTCTTTGTCCACTTGGGGCTGACTTCCATACTGGCTTTTAGATGCAGATCTTTGTCGCCAGGAAACACGTTGTCCTTTTGGAAAACCTTTTTTCCGTCAACGTATTGGACGACATCACCTCTGCCGGTCTTCTCGTTCGGCGTGATTACTACTGTATAAGTGTGGAACTTTCCGTCATTGAAATCGACATCCTTTGGATGTGCTCCACCGCCGTAGTTGTCTTTGGATTTGCCCGTTGCCATGTCTTTGACTGGATAGTGAATAGCGATGTCTGCTCCGCCTCCTTCTGCCGCGTCATATTCAATGGTGTCGCCCTTCACCTCACCTTTTGCGGGGTCGGCGCCCCAGCGTTCCGTCATAAGCCAAAGCGCGTTGAATTTGGCTCCGTCGGCTGTGGGATGCTTTGCTCTAACCTCGACCACTACGCCCTCCGGGTGGTCTTTCAGGTTGAAGTTCAATCCGTCAGTTGTGTGCATTGAGCCTTTGGTGTAATTGACATACTCTTTCGCAACCGGATCGTAGGTTCTTTCCCGTTCGGCAAACAGTTGAAGGTGACCCTTTCCGTCTTGCACTGTGTTGTCGACGTCAATGATGCCGTCTTCGTCAATGCTTGGTCCGCGCTGGCGCGTTTTTCCATCGGCACCTATGTGTGCCGTGTCAAAAACTTGTTGGTTGGGCTTTTCGCCACGGGCGCCGTTGAAATCGTCGCGGAATATGGTTCGTCCGCGCACTACCGCTGTATCGGCATAGCGTGAGCCTGATGGGCTGTCGGTGGTGCCTCTGTCGGCACCGATGTTTCCAGTGTTCCCATCGTTTCCGTTGCTTCCCGCGTTGTCGCCTCTGTCGTTTCCAGTGTTGCCGCTATTGCTGTCACCCCTTGGCGGTTTCGGAGCTGACGGTTGTGGTCTGGGACGTGTGGGTCTAGGCGCGGATGGTTGTTCATATATTGGTCCGTCCGGTCCGGGTGTGGGCCTGTCGTAGCCACCAGATCCGGTATCACCTCTGCCGTAGCCTGGCTCGCCCCCACCACCGCCACCTGTGTAGTTTTGCTGCAACAAGCGGCTGTAAAGCATGCAGAGGTTGACTAATGCCTTGATGAAGTTTTGAAATACTTCTTGTATTTGTCTAGTTTGGTCCTGCCTGTCTTGTACTTCACTAGACTCCTGTCTTCTTCCGCCGTCCCACTCAGTAGTTTGTCTATTGCTGTAATCCGTGTAGACGTACCTGCGTGAGCCATCATTGGTAAGTATGACCATGTCTTCCGGACCGCTTCCGGTGCGTACTTCAACTGTTCTGTCTTCGGCCGGCTCTGTGGCTGTTTTTGTTCCAGCATCACCAAAATCCAGAAATGCAGGTTCTGTGGATCTGTTTGTGGTCAGGTTGTCCGACAGTCTGCCGAACCCTTGATTGGCGGAGCGCATCTCCGTGTTCCAATCAAAGAAGCTGGAAGTGGAGTTCAGAGTGTTGTTGGTTGCGCTGTCGCCACGGTCAAACGAATTGATAAGTGCCATGGGGGAATGCCTCATGATTCAGGGGGGGGGGCGTTTCGTTAGTAAGTAATCGGCGCAAAACTGCCGCGCTTTGCGTGGCAATTGAGCACCTTCTAGGTGCGAAAGGGGCCGGCGTGCCGGCGGGCGGATTTATATAGTGTCGAAGGAGCGATTGTCGGCGATGATATCGCCCAACTATGACGGGCTTGTGACAACGGCCCAGATTGGGTTTCGGGATTTTGATTGTGGCAGAAAAATAACGGAGCGGCCATTTTTGAAAGCGTTTCTGCCAAAAAACGCCCATACTTTGTCACGAGTCGCCGCTATTGTTTCCCCACGAGCCTGAACGCTCAGGCGACTTACCCCCGATTCTACTTACTAAAGGTCTTTCCCCATGACCCTAGACCAAGTGACGCCCGCAGGTGTCGAGCGCAGCGCTGCCGATTTACGCAATATAGATTTCACTTCTGCGTACGGTGATGTTTCCGTAAACAGCCAGAGAACGGCTTTGACTGAGATGCGGTCGGGCAAAGCAGCGTCCGAAACCTACCTTCCTGATATGGAAATTGTCGCAGACTCGAGTGCTCTCGAAGCAGCGGTAAAGATGCCGAAAGCGGCTCAAACAGTAGATTCTCGTGACACTGGAGCGCTTGGCACGGCGCGAGATTATTGGAATGAATATCAGGATGAAGCGGTGAATGAAGGCGGGCTGACTGGATTTGCGATGTACGCATGGGGTAGAGCGATGAATGCAGTTGTTGATACGGTTCAAGCCGCTAAAGATGCTCGCGACTATTGGAGCGATGCCGAGCGGAACTCTACAAGCGCAACGGAAGCTGTTTTTGCTGGTGTTATGCACGATATCTTGCTGCCCGCTGCCGTGCTCGATCATGTTGGAGCTGCGGTGAATGAGGTGGATGCTGTCAATTTCAATCAAGTGGAAAACGGCTTGCGCAATGGCGTTTTGAAGAAAATGTACGATACGCCGGATGATGTTATGAAAACTATGCTTTGGTTGGATCAACAAATTCCACGCGATGGAACTGCGAAAACCGAAGATCGCCGCACTGCACTTCTGGTTGCACTGGCAGAAACTGAAGCGCAGAAGTTGACTTTGGATCCGTTGCAGCAAGAAGAGATTGCATACGATCGATTATTCATGTTGAGAAACGGTCTTGTAGCACATGCGAATAGTCTGCCCAAGCACATGCAAGGCCGCGAGTTGGATCCTGATCTCGCTGCTTCTGAGCACTTCTTTGAGGTATCGAAGCGGGTTGCCGCCGATACGATGGATTTTGGGACCACCGAAGTTTCCACAAATCGCTATGTGACTGCACCGGCATGGGCAACTATCGGAGCGGGCTATGCATGGGCAAAACGCGTTGGAATTCTCGGTGGTTCTGAAGCAGGCGAGCACCAAACATCATGGGAATTGGCCGGCATCATGCGCGGTTGGGAAATCAATTCTAGGCGCTAGTTCTATTCGACGAATGGTAGGTGTGTTGGCGGCTCGCCGACGCCGGGCGGCAAGCTGCGGACCGACCGAAAAAAGGGCGTGTGCAACGCGCCCCCCCACGATGTTCTAGATGTGATATCCGTTGACGCGCAAGCGGCTGACGCCGCCATTGTTGATGTTCAATCGAACGTGGGTGATAGGACCTTTGAAGAGTACTTTGCTACTGTCGAAATGATGCTGATGATGCGGTTGTGTTTCCGTTTTCGCAATCAGAGGTTTCCAGTCGTAATCCGGCCAGGTTAGATAGTCAACGCGACTGGCTGGTGCGTGCAGGCAGTCTACCCATGCCTCTTTCGGAGCGTTTCCTTTGAAGTGGTTGGTGTCGATTTCGACGTTGTCGACTGTTCCGGCTGTGCCGAGTTTTACAATCACCCAATCATTTCCCTCTTCACGCCTGCGCTTTGTTTCCCATCCATCACCCATGTTAATGCCGCGACCGGGGTAGATGAGGTTGTCCTTGTTGCCGAAGAACATGTCATTGCAAGCAACTACGCTGCCGCCGTGGGTGATCAGTGCGAGATCTGTAATTGTTTTTTGCGGTATAGAAGCCCAATCCATGCGCACTTCACCAAAGACTCGCAATCTGGCCACTCCACCATCAGGATAGATGCGAAGTCTCACGGCCTGCCAGATCTCTGGGCTGCATACTGAAAAAATGTTCTGGCAGCCTTGTTTGAGTGGCACTCGATGCAAAACTTCTTGCCACTGCGCATCCTCTTTGGAAATCTTGGCAATGTCTCGGTGAACCGGGTCATAGCGAAGTGCATCGAGTGCTGCATAAGGAGGGTGGTTACCCAAGAAATGATTGGTGTCGATGTCGATGCCTCTGATTACACATTGAACACCGAGTTCGACGATGGCAAAATCCATGCCGCTGCGGCCGCCTTTTCGTCTCGTTTCCCAGCCGTCATAGATCTGTCCTGTTTCGCTAAATGTCGCGGGCGTGAATTCGCTGCGACCTGGTTTTATAAGTGACTCTTTAGGGGCAAAAAACTCATCGGATGCAAAGAGGACCTTGCCTCCCAACCGCTCTTGAGCGACATCTACAAGGTCTGCAAAAACGGCTGGTTCCAGATTGAAGTTGCGCTCCATGTTGCCCTCCGAGGCGTTTTCTCGCTTAACAATGGCTCTTTACGTTTTCAACAAACTGCAAGTATTGGCGCAGCTGTTTTATCTTGGCTTCTCGCACGTGCCCAAATTTGTCTTATCCGTGCAAAGTTTAAGATTCAAAGTATCTAGCTAAAGACCTGAAGACTTTATTTTGCCCTTTTAACTTCACTAAGGTCCAGTGTTACTTTCTCAGCATTTTCAAGAAAAACAGGTCACTCTTTCACCTCCCTCCTCCTAGGCACATAACCTATTGCGCTCTTGTTTCTTTGTCTTTTGACGAAGAATGTCCGCGCGCGAGGAAAGTGGGCAAGTCGTCTGTGTTTTCGTGCTGAGAGCAACCCTTAATTCCGCATGTAACTTACCCGAAAGGAGGTTTTCACCGTCCCGAGAATTTAGTCTTGGCTGCATGGCCTGACGGTGAGCCAACGATCGAACAACCAACTGGGAGAATTCTATGCCCAACCCCAATAACCCCGGGGAGGACAACAGGCAGCCTACTCCTCCCGGAAACGGTCGAAATAGAGGCGCCGCCGATGGCGGTCGTGAAGACACCTATTTCGAGAAGCTGCTCAAATACGTGCCAGGTGATATTGTCGCCGCGTTCGTCGCGCTCGATGGCATCATCCGCGATCAGATCATCCCTCACAACCTCTACCTCCAGTGGGGTGTGTTTGTGGGTCTTCTGATTTTGGCACCGCTCTATGCTGTGTATCGTCCTTCTTCACCGCCCCCGCCCAGCCTGCAGGCAAAGCGCACGTTTCATGCGGTGGCAGCACTGGTGGCGGTCACAGTTTGGGTCTTTGCACGGGGCGGTCCTTTTGCCGCCACCTGGCCGGACATCTACCGGCCTGTGTATGGAACCGTCCTGCTGATCTTCACCACGCTCGTCATCCCGCTGTTCGAGAAAGTCATTCTCGGGCGCGAGTGATGCAGCAATAGTTTCAACAAGGAAACAGCACCATGACTGACACCCGCAATGCCGGTGCCGCACGTTTGTTCGGCATCGATGTCTCGCGCTATCAGGGCACGGTCGACTGGGCGAAAGTGAAGGCGGCCGGATGCAAGTTCGCGTTCATCAAAGCGACCGAGGGACGTACCTGGGTCGACCCGATGTTCGCACGCAACTGGCGTGAGCTGAAGGAGAAGGGCATCCCGCGGGGTGCATATCACTTCTTCCGTACAGACGTGCCTCTGCAAGCCCAGATCGACAACTTCTGCAACACCGTCGGCAGCCTGGAAGCAGGTGATCTGCCGCCCGTGCTCGACGTGGAAGTGCCGTCATTCTGGAATCACCTTTCCGTCAAGCAGCGCCTTGATCTCGTCAATGGCTGGCAGCGCGGTGTTGAGCAGAAACTCGGCGTGAAGCCGATTATCTACCTCAGCCCATCGTTTGCCACTGACGTGCTGAAGGGTGACGACACCCTCGCCGCGTACATCCTCTGGCTGGCGCACTACACCGCCCAACAGAACCCGCGTGTTCCAGCCCCCTGGACGCGCTGGGATTTCTGGCAGTGGAGCGAGAACGGTACCATCGACGGTATCAAAGACCAAAAGGTCGACATGAACTACTTCAACGGCAACGAGGCAGACCTTGAACGCATCAAGGTTCCTGCGCATGCCGTGAGGCATCTGCCTGTGCGCAAGCCGGGCGGAACTGGTTGGCGTCGCATCGCCAGCTCGATCTACTTCGCCCTCAACGACCTCGTCAACGGGCGCCGCAAGCGCGGTTGATGAGGAGGACGATGCAGTCACGAACCTGAAGCGATGCCATGCATCGTTTGGCTTCGCGGCTCGCATCGCCCGCTTGCGAGAACTGTAGGGGCGATGCCATGCATCGCCCGCATTGGACGCAGCAATTGTGCTTGCGTTTTCTGAACATGAACGAGCGTGTGGTGCCGCTCCTCGACTCGGTACTTCTCCGAGCGCGAGGGGCGGTGCTGCCGCTTCCCACAGGGAAAAAAAATGAACCTGACCATGATTATCTCTATCGGCCTCGCTCTGGCGGCCGTTGGTTTTATCGCGTACCGCGTCCGCTTCTGGATGAATGAAGGGAAGAAGATGGCGAAAGGTGGCTATCTGCCTCCGCCTCCGACTTTCTTCGGTACTCTCGCTTACCGGCTTGCAACAAAGCTGGGATGCTTTCTCGTGGTCGGTCCGGTCAAGGTGATCGGCCGCGAAAATGCCCGTTACCCGGGGCGACTTATCGTTGTCCCGAACCACCAATTCGAATTCGACTTCGCAGTCACCACGCGAGCTCTGCCCTATGCCTACCGGCAGTTGGCTGTCGCCAGCGAGGTCTCCGGTATCCGCTCGGCGCTCGCTGCCTGGGTAGGATTTTGTGCGGTCGATGGCGAACGCGGCAAAGCGAAGGGGAAAGCCGGAGCTGAAGCCGTTATCGAAGCTGGTGCGAAAATCCTTACGCACGACAAAGCCTTCCTCATGTTCCCGCAGGGCATCCTCGCCCGCGATAACGTGCTCCGGAAGGAGGAGTTTCGTACCGGCTGGATTCGCATTCTGAATCGCGCCGGTGAAAGCGTGCCGAAGGAAGAGCTCGCTGCACTGCCTATCGGCATCGTCTACCATCGCGATCCCAAGCGTGCTACTTGGGGACATCGCGTGGCGAACGCCATCAACTTCCCGGGCTTCCTGCTTCGCCTGATCGGCTTTGCAGGCTTCCGCGTGTGGGTGTCGAAAGTGACCAACCCGCAGCCTGGTGAGCCCACGAAGATCGTCACCAAGAACTACGGCGCCACTGTGGTCGTCGGCAAGCCCATTCCGCTGAAGGACTTGCCCGCCGACATTCACGAGGCGACTGAAGTTCTGCGCGCCGCCATTCAGGTGGAAGTCGACAAGGCTCAGGCTGCGTAAGGCGAAGGGCTGCGCTCGTGCGTTTCTAGCACGACGCGAAATGCAGTGTTCGCTTGCCAGTGTTCTTCGGTAAGCCGCACTGCATCTGGGAAAGCACGGAGAAGACCCTTGGGTTTTTTCTGTGCTTTTCCTTTTGCTGCGTTTTCTATTAAAACGTTCAGTAGTCTGTGGTTAGTTTGGGATTTTAGTGGCTTGACTTCTTGGCGAAAGTTGGATGTCAGCATTGCGCAGCTAGCGGGGATTGGGTGCGTTTGGACTCCGAACGGCAAAAATGGAAATGATTTCCATTTTTGTGCAGCGAAGCGTTTCCTCTCTTCTTGAGCTTCCCTAAAGCACCCCCATAAACAGTTGAAAGGTATGCGGGACAATGTTTTGCGGTCTTTGGAAAACTATTGAATGTTCGTCGGCCGTCAGTGTAGGTTCTAAGTGTACTTTTCTATTTCTCCAGCTCAACATCTAAAACCTCACATACCAACCAGAAACTGCTCTTGCTGCCTTCCCTGTCTTTTAACGACAGAGTGTTAGGTGCTTTTGAGCTGTTCAAGCGGTTTTCGAGCATACGCTTGCTGGCGTAGCAGGCTCTCGAAAACATAACCATCTGAGCAAAAGTGGCTGCGCTTCCTGCCGGCCTCTTTTCTCTGCCAACCTGAAAAGGGTATGAACATGTACGAACTCGCTTTCTATGCGTTTCTCAGCGCACTGATCGTGAGCGCTGTCTCACTGATTGGAATCGCTACTTTTTCATTGAATGAAGGAAGAATGCAGAAAGTGACCACCCTTCTGGTCAGCCTTGCTGCTGGGGCAATGCTGGGCAATGCACTTCTCCACCTTCTGCCTCATTCTCTCGAATATGCTTCGTTGTCGAATCAAACGCAGATCGTCCATCAACATACTGGTGCTGCGGGTGACAATCCTGGCATCACTGTGAAGGAAGAGCATGACGGTCACGCGCATCCAGAGCACGACGCTCACGCACCAGGGCATGAGCATCACGCTGATGAGTCTGAGCACGCTCATCATGACCACGACGAAGATCATGAGCACGCTGCAGCGCCAACCGCTGCGGGACATCAGCATGACCACGAACATCCCGGTCTGGGCGTAGCTGCTCTGATTCTGGCTGGACTACTCGGAATGCTTGCGATTGACTTCGCATTGATTTCGCGTGGACGCTCCAGCGATACCTCCGTCAAACCGCTCGGCTACCTGGTTTTGCTCGGCGATGGACTGGAAAACTTCATCGACGGCATGGTCATCGGCACTGCCTATCTCCTCAGTGTACCGCTCGGCATCGCAACTACGATCGCTGTCTTCGCTCACGAGATCCCAATCGAGATGGGCGACTATGCAGTCTTGCGACGCGCTGGGTTCGACAGAAAGAAGGCTTTGATGCTGAACTTCCTGTCGGGGCTGGTAAGTCTTGCAGGCGTCGGGCTGGCAATTTTCGCCGGAACGCTTGTGCCCTCGTTTGCAGCCGTTGCCACTCCTCTGGCAGCCGGTGCCTTCCTGTATCTCGCTGGAACGGCGCTTCTTCCTCAGATTCGCGAGAGCGGAACCGGCAAGGACAAGCTCGTTTCGTTCGCGATGATTCTGCTGGGAGTCGCTATTATGGCGGCTATCCTGCTAGTTGAGTAAAGAAGAATAGAACAGTGAAAGCAGTGCGCTTTACTTGAGTGTCGCACTGCACCTGGGAAAGCACGGAGAAGACCGCGAGGTTCTTTCTGTGCTTTTCCTTTTTGTGTTTGTATTACGAAGTGATGTAGTAGAATCTGATTTCAGATGGTTCGCTAGAATGGAATTATTATCAGCTGCGCAACCTAACAATGTCCCCAACATACGGTTCAATTCCTGTTTGGGGGATGGGTGGAGCCTGTTGGCGTTTGGGCTTACTTCCATGAGTAGGTCGCTTTCAAAAGAGCGCATACAATATTCACTGCTAAAGACCGGGCGATGCATGGCATCGCCCCTACGCTCAAGGCTGATCGATGCATGGCATCGCCCCATTAGTCGGGAAACGGGCGGACAAGCACTTCTTCCCCGGGTTTCATGGGTCCGAGATGCTGTTGAATTTCGGCGTAGTTTGGATGCGTCTTCGGATATGAAAGTTTGCCGACGCCGTATATGCCTGGTCCGACGGCGCGCAGTTTCATCTCAATGGTGCCGTCTTCGGTGATCCACGCGGTTCCGATGTATTCGTCTTCGCTCTCAGAATCAGGCACTTCGCTGTTCCATTTAGAGTGATTTTGTTCTACAGATTCTTGATTTGGTCGGTCACAACCTTGATCGTATCAGGGAAGTCCTTTTTCAGAAGGGTTTCTCTATTTTTCGTCGTCGCTCCGCCATTGATGATCGCGAATGTTTCGGCAAACGTTTCTTCCCGCCCTGCATCGCCTTTCTGTAAGAAGTAATCGAGAGCTTGCGCATCAGCTGGCGGTACCGCTGCAGCCTCTCGGTCATAAGGAGTTTTGAAAATCTGTTGGTCCGAGAAGTTGTGCAAGCGGTCGACTGCGTGTCCGGTTTCGTGGCGTGTCAGACCTGCTACGTCATTGCTGCGTGGCTTCGTGCTGTTTTGTCTTTCCGCAACGATAATGCGTTTTCCCGTCGTGTCATAGGCGCCGTCGACGTCATCCCAGCTGCTGCCTGGAGGCCAACCGCGCGGCTTTTGTCCAGCCAGTTCCGGCATCACGTCTGTGACTTTGTCAGTTGCTATAACCTTCACGCCATCTTTTGCGAGCGAATCTCGAACGTTCTGCGGCAAGGCGTTGTATGTATCGTTGACTGTGTCGGTAAAACTCGTTGTTGGCGCTACTTTGGGTTTTGGCGCCGGCGCTGGCGCATCACTCGGCGGGGTATTTATATCTTGCCGCTGAATCTGGTCAGACCATGGCATGACGGCTTTCACTTCGCCCGGTCGTAAACCGCCTAGGTGGTCGGCGATTTCTTTGTACTGTTTATCGTTGCGGTCGTAGATCAGCTCCGCATCGGCGTCGACAGTGCCATGGTGATGAAGATTGAGAACAATTGTCCCGTCCGAATTCATTGTCGCGACGCCGATTGGCTCCGGCTGCTGGCGATTGGGCTCCGGTCGGCCGCGGCGGGATGGTCCTCCTTGAGCAAGAAGCATGGAGCTTTCTTCTGCAAGTGGATTGGTTTTATCAGGGCTTTTGCCCTGTTGATCGGAATTTTCAGCGAATTGCTCGCCTGAAACGCCTGGCCACATTTTTGTCGGAGGTTGTGCAATAAAGGGACGATCTTGCTAGACCATAGGCCCAAATTGAATTATGAAGAACACGGTTTCCCACATAAACCCATCAATTGCTCGATAGGTGGGCCTTTGCGCGATCATGAAATGAAAAACCTGGCACGTATGGGGAAGAGGACTTACCATTCGGTACGGGGTTGACACTGTAATTCAAAAAGCAGGTTTGTTCATGCGAGCAGCAATCTTTGTGGCGTTTTCTATTGCGCTATTGTCCAGCACTCAGTCTGCTGTGCCTGCGTCCGAGACGATTGCGATGTTCGGAGTGAAGGCGGTTTCGGTGCAGTCAGTTGCGACGGCCGGGGCGAAGCCAGCGGCTAGTAAGAATGGCGATCCGAGTGACAGTGCGCCTGACGCCTATCCACGGGTAACCGCCATCGAGCAGGCTATTCTCGGGCAAACCTTCGCGTATGAGCCTTTGTCCACACGCTTAGATCGCATGGAACGCAAGGTGTTCAACAAAGCTACAGACAGCGATGATTTGAGCGCCCGAACTGACGCATTGTATGACTATGCGGAGAAGACTTTGCACAAGAACCCGTTCAAAGCGGAGTATTCGAGCGAGGCGGCAGCCGACCAACGGCTTGACGGTGGAGACGCCGATGATAGTTCTGGTGCGAGTAACGCGGCGGCGGGCGCAAGTTCTGGCGGTACGTCCGACTATCCCCACGTTACGGCGCTTGAGAAAGAGATATTGGGAGAAAGCCACGCGGGTGAACAACTTGCTGACAGGCTCAGCCGTTTGGAGTGCAAAGCTTTCGGCAAACCCTCGACCGGACAGGATTTGAGCGATCGAACCGATGCCTTGGAGCAATATGCTGAAAAGAAGCTGCATATGAAACCTTTTGGCGGTGAAGGGAGATCGGCAATGGATGGTTCCTCGCCGGAAGCCGGTCAGCCGAATCGTGGCTCGGGACTGGCTAAACTGGCTGCCGTCGGCAACACCCTTTTGAATATGACAGGCTTCGGGATGATGGGCATGCCTCCATTCGGCGGCATGACCGCACCTCAGAGTGCAGGCCCGACGCCGGAGCAAACAATTGAGGCTCAAAAGATAGAGCAGCAGTTGGATGACCCCCTGTTAAAGGCGTCGACTCCACCTCCCGCCTCAGCAAAGCTGCTTACAAAGGTAGGTTGGTGTGAGATACAGGTTTTTGGTCACACAAGTGCGAAAATGCATTTGCTCGACCGATTGAATCAATTGAATCTCAAGTTGAATTTTGACCCGGGAAAAACGGGTGTCGATTTGATGGACCATATCGATAGCCTGATGAAACTCGCTCAAAGCCAAAAGCCGCCTGCGCAGTCGGTTGGCTCCGCCACATCACCGGCAGTACAGTAGTACCGCAGACGGTTTAGAATCTCTGATTTTCAGCGAGCCAAGAGATACTTTGCGGAGATGATCAGGCAAAAAATGCCGAACGCGCGTTTGACGACAATGTCTGGCAGCGAGATTGTAAGTTTCGCACCAAAAAATGCACCGACAAACAAGCCGCAAACGAGAAGCAGCGCGCCGGGAATGATGACGTCGCCGTTTTTGTAATACTGAATCACTCCCAGTATCGAAAAAGGCAGTAGCTGTGCCGCGAGAGAAGTTCCTGTCGCTGTTTTGAAGTCGATGCCCATGAAACCCATTGCCGGCACCATAATAAGTCCGCCGCCAATGCCGAACATCCCGGATAAGACTCCTGCAGTTAGTCCAATCAAAACAAACAGAAAGTAGTGGAGAGTGGGCATACTAGTGCTCCTTAAGATGACGGAGCACTAGTATAAGACGTTCGAAAATTGGCGCTCTAGTGGCAGAATTTAAACTTTCAGTTGATTGAGAAGTTGCGTACCCGATGGAAATGCGTCGCTGATAGGCGCTCTTCCAGAGCCCGTGAGCGCGTCGGTGGTTTTCCTTTCCGCACCATTTGCTCTTTCGCCAGCGGCAGTCGGCGAACGTCTTGCTTCACCTTCTGCCGTAGCTAAGTTCTTCTCTTCTGTAGCCTTTGCTCGTTCTCCATGGCTTGAACCGGCTGCTTCTACTGCAGCGCGCTCCGACTCTTTCGGTCCGGATGATGGCGTCACTTGCGACATGATCGTGTCGGCAAATTCTCTACTCAGACCGTTGCCGGCCGACGGCTTCTCTAAGTCTAATGCCGCATTGTCACTGCCATTTGCTTTGTTGGTTTTGGTGTCGCTTTCGCCATTGCCGATTTCACTTCGTAGCATCTTTGTTTCCTCAACAGGGTCTGGGGTCGTTCCCTATTGTGAAACTGACAGCGTTGATGCAGCGTTAAGTGCGGCACAGATTCGGCAAAGAGTTATACGCCCTTGGTCGTTTTGGCAATCGCTTCGTTGACTGTCGCCGGATCAAGGCGCGGCGTCATTTTCGCTGCCAAGGCGGTGACATCGGACTCGGGGGCTGGCTTCGGCATTCGCTCGGCAAGCGCCTTCGCCGCAGCCGTTGGATTTGATTGAATGTGTAATGCTGATCTTTCACCAAGTATTGTTATTGCATCACTAACTGAAACCGCACGAGGCGCGCCGTCAAGATTCATCACCACTTTGCTCATATTTGGTCCAGATTCCGGCATCAACTTAACGAGATCATCCATAGTGGGAAACATCGGCAGTTTTGGATCAACTTCTTTGAACCCGAGGCGCTCAGTCATTGGTTTTCCGTTCTTGAACAGCCCCCCGCCGAAGTCCATTGCTCTGATATCTTTCAACTGTTGAAGATATGCAACTGATGGGCTGGAATTTCCACTTCTATGCGCGACTTCATGCGCCAGAATTGACGCATCGTCGATGCGCGCTATACCGTTGCTGAACACGTTCCCATAGGCGTTTGGATATCCTTTCAGAACATCAGCTGCATCGATACCCACTCCTTTCAATCCTTCTCTGACGACATTTGGATCAAAGTCCGTAACTCCATCTGCCGTTCTTGTGGACTTCGAGATCGGAATGGAATTTTTTAAGATAGCGTCGGTTGCTGGTGTCATGCGCTCGGCGGCAGCGGCGGCGCGCGTCGAGGCGTTTATCGGGATGCCATTTTTCACGAGTGCTTCAGTCGATAGACTAAGTGATTTTGCGGCGGCGTCACGCGTGGCAGCGCTTATTGGAATACCCAATTCAGCAAGTTTGTCTGTCGAGGTGAGGAGGCTACCCCCATTCTCGGCTGCGAGAGCACCGGTTTCACTAGGATTTGTATTTGCAACCTTGCTCAGGTCCCCTTTGGCCGCTGCTTGAATTCTTGTGAAGGCAGCTGAATCACGAGGTCCGGTGGGAAGTTTTGTTAGATCTACTGTTTTTGCCGCAGTCCTGACTCCTGCGAAGGCTCCGTCATCAGCCACTGCGCCTACGGCCTTTCCTACTTCCATGGCTGGTTTTAAATACTTTATGGCTGCCACTGTTGCGATAGTACCGGCAGCGAGTGCAGCTGTTCCGGCTGCCACTTTCAGAGCGGTTGAATCAGAGAGTGCGCTGCTGAATTCATTTATGAGGTTCTCGTTGCGCGTTTGATTTTCCATGGCGGGAGCCGCGCCGTCGTTGCCGACTTCGTTTTTTAGCATCGTGGGGTCCTCGGAGAGAGAAGATGCCCTAGCGTAACCAGGCGAGCATGAAGTAAGTGTGAAAGGGAGGGGCGGTTTCTCCCATGCCCGTGGGCTTGCCGGGTTTCACGCCTTGAGCCGACTTATGAAGGATGGTTTGTATTGGCTTTATAAATGTGGAGGCTTCCACACAATTCCTTTACGTATTAAAGAGAGAATTAAAGGACTAAAGTGGGCTTACCACTTCCCTTGCCGCATGTGATTGAATTGAACGACGCCAACATGGCTTTGGATTTGAACGCAAAAGTTATGAATGAACCGGAAACGCAGCTTCCTTCGGAGGATACGACGCCTCGCCAGAATTTGTTGCTTGTAGATGATGACATCAAGTTTTGTCGTTTGATTAGCGACTACTTGCATCGCTACGGTTATGTCGTTAGCTTCGCGCATGAAGGAAAGACTGCGTTGAAGATGATGATGGACGGCAGTTGGGATGCGGTAATCCTTGATGTGATGTTGCCGCAGATGGACGGCTTTGAAATTTTGCGGCGGATAAGAGAAACATCAAATGTGCCGGTATTGATGTTGACTGCGCTTGGTGATGAAACCGACAGAATCGTCGGTTTGGAGATTGGAGCGGATGATTATCTGCCGAAGTCTTATTCTCCGCGCGAACTTCTCGCACGGCTCAAGGCTGTTTTAAGGCGCACCGGAAGAGTCGCTCCGGAATCACAGCCCGAAGATGAAGAGATTGTCGTGGGAGGTTTGACGATATCGCAAGCCGCTCATACAGCTAAACTCAACGGTGAGACATTATCCCTGACTCCTGTTGAATACCATTTATTGGTTGTGCTTGCGCAGGCGGCAGGGCGCATCAAAAGTCGCGAACAGTTGCTCAATGAAATTCGCGATCGGAATTACGATGTCTTCGATCGGTCGATAGATGTTCACGTATCTGCTTTAAGACGCAAGCTGGGTGATGATCCTAAGAGCCCTAAGTTTATTCGCACGGTCAGGTCTGTCGGCTACATGTTGATTCCGCCTCAGGAGAAGGGGCGATGAAACTGGCTCATTCTCTGTATGTTGAAACATTGGCGCTGCTGGTTTTTTATCTGTCTGCGCTTATAGCAGTTGTGTTTATTGTTTTCAATACGCAATTTGGAGCTGGTTGGGATGCGCTTTTGCAGAGCCCACTCGGCGATAAAGTAGACACTGTTGCCGATGCTGTCAGCAACCAGCTGCGTTCGTCGCCTGAGAAAAAGTGGGATGAAGTCTTGGATTTATTTGGTGGACTTTATCATGTGAAGTTCAGCGTATTTGATTTGGATGGGCGGCAAGTGGCTGGCGACAAGATAGATTTGCCGGAATCCGTGCTCGATCAATTCGCTATTCCGCTTCCCCCCCACTTCGGCATGCATGGAAAACCCTTTCCGCCCTTTGCGATTGCTGGTGTTGTTGGTACAAGGTTGGACAAGAAAGGCGGTAAGGCTGCAAGTGAAGGATATGCGTTGGGCTTGGGTCGTCCAACTTCGGGAGCTGAACTTTCGCATGAGGGCGTTGGACGCGCATTGGCAGGCGGTTATTCTGAAGTCACACCTTTCGATGAAAACACAGCTGAGAAGCGCGTATTCCCCGGTTGGAGAACATTTACCAAGCGCATTGAGAGAATCTATCCCCATGCGACCAAACATCAAAGGATGCTTTTCTCTGGTGGAGATACGCTCTTTCTGCGGACTTCGCCACCAGGCAGTCCGCATATCATGCCATTTGAAGGGCCTACCGATGTTACCTTCGGCGTGCAACCGACCATTCCGTTAGAGCCTGGTAAGCGGCTTGAGCCCGGTAAGTCTATTCCTTCTGCCGGTGCGTTTCGCCCTGCAAAGCCGTTTCCGTTGCCCGGAGTACCACCTGGCGGACCAAGCGGGATGCCGTTTCCTCTGCCTCCCATGTCCATGCAAGTGATGCGCATTCCTCATCTTCCAATGCCCGCGCATGGAAGATTTCTGATCCATACGACGAAGCCCGATCACTTTTATTTTGGTACGCGAATTGATTTGGCGAGTGAGAGTTATTTGCGTCCCGGCCCGTCCGTCCTGCTTGCCTCGACCGATAACATCTGGCAAACCGGTCTGCTGCTGGATTTTAAAGTGCTGGCGATGGCCGGCGGTGCGATTGCATTGCTTTCGATTATCTTCTGGCTGCCATTCATTTATCGCATAACAAGAGCACTTTCGGATCTGACACTGGCGACTGAGCGCATTGCGGAAGGCAAATTTGATACTCGATTGGTAACCCGGCGCAAGGATGAAATTGGGCGTCTATCGGAAGCGGTCAACAGCATGGCTGAAAGATTGAACGGGTTTGTCGGTGGACAAAAGCGCTTCCTTGCTGACATTTCGCATGAGCTGTTTTCTCCTTTGGCTCGGCTTCAAGTCGCGCTGGAGATTCTAGATGAGTCATCCACGAAGGATCAGAAAGCACTAATCGATGATATCCGCGAAGAAGTTGAAGAGATGAATCACCTCATCAATGAATTGATAGCCTTTTCGAAAGCCGAACTTAAAGGACAGTCCAGAAATCTGGTCAGCGTAAACATCGATGAGATGCTCTTTGAACTTAGAGATCGTCTCAGTTTGAAGGAGCGTGCGGAAATTGAAATTCCAGATGGTTTGTGTGTAACTGGTGACAGATTGCTGCTTGAACGCTCATTCTCCAACGTCTTGAGAAACAGCGTTCGTTACGCGGGTGATGGTACTCCAATCTCTGTGATGGCTACAGTAGCCGGAAACAACGTGTCGATTATCATGCAAGACCGCGGACCGGGTGTTCCGGCAGAAGCTTTGAAACACCTTGCTGAGCCGTTCTTTCGTCCAGAGAAATCGCGCAGTCGAGATACTGGCGGCGTTGGACTCGGGCTTGCCATAGTCAAAAGCTGTGTCGAAGCCTGCGGCGGAACATTGCAAGTCCGTAATCGCGAAGGCGGCGGGCTGGAAGTTGAAGTCACATTGAAACTGGCGTCAGAGGCGACAGAACCACTTCTGGTGAGCGAGTCTCACTAGAAGCGTAAAGGCTGTCGGGGCGCATTGCATGCGCCCGCTCTTGTGGGGGCGCATTGCATGCGCCGGCTCTTGTGGGGGCGCATTGCATGCGCCGGCTCTTGTGGGGGCGCATTGCATGCGCCCGTTCTTGTGGGGGCGCATTGCATGCGCCGGCTCTTGTAGGGGCGATGCATGGCATCGCCCGGCCGGAGATCTTTATTCGCGGCTCCAACAAGTAAGGGCGCTGCGCGGCGCCCTCACAAGTTTCGTCTGGGGACGAACCTCTTTAGTTTGTTGAACTTGTTTCAGCTGCTCGCGCTATTCCATGTTCGAACTTGATGCACCATATTGCAGATAAGGTTGTGACGTAAGAATTGCTGCCTCTTTCGCTTCGCGCGCTGCGGCAAGAAGTTCACCGGGGTCTTCACACGTTTCCGGCAATGCGGCAGCGCCCACGACAATTGATTCTTCTGCTTCCACACCTTCAGGCAAGATCGACTGGCTTGATATCGTTTCGTGCAAGCTGCGCGCGAACCTCATGGCGTCTGCGCTATCAGAGGAGCACAACAACACTGCGAATTCGCCATCTTTGACGTGCGCTGCGACATCTAATGGTGACATCAGCGAGCGGATTCGCTCTGCAATGCACTTGAAAGTTTCTCTCGGAATCATCATCTCCACACCGTTTTGCTTGATTGTAATTTCGAACACGACGACAGCAAAACCCGCTTCTGTCATTTGAAATTGCGCAAATTGGCGCAGCAGAAAGTAACTGAAAGCGCCGTAAGTAGCCAGATAGGTACTCGGGTCCGTGAGCGCTGCCACCACCTGTCCGAGCAATCTCGCGTCGAATTGCGCAGGAGGCGGCAGCGCGCTGGCTTCGGATTTTTGAGGAGTGAAGGAGCAGAACCAGTTTTGCGAATCTTCTAAATTGTAGTTTGGCGGTTCTAGGAAGCCGAACTGAGGGGTTGGCAGAGGCGTCGTTTCGAGGGTAGTCGCTCCGATGTCTACCTTGTAGTTTGGCGGTTCTAGGAAGCCGAACTGAGGGGTTGGCAGAGGCGTCGTTTCGAGGGTAGTCGCTCCGATGTCTACCGGCGCGTTTTCCTGTGACGCTGTTGAGATCACAGGAAAACTACCGGAGTGCCTCGGAGAATGCAGCGTAACTGTTTCTTCTGGTGCGTCATTGCAAGCGCCTTTGTAAATAGAGTCAATTGCTAGCTTGCCTTGAATCATTGCGACCTCGCGGCTTTCGCGGGTCCAGAGAGTGCTGGGCGTGTCACCGTTGATGCGTTCGAATGTCCAACGCGGGCCGCCTTCGCCTATTGCAGGCGAAACTTTTACGACGAAACCCAGACCGTTAGCGGGGTTTTTGAACGGAAGAATTACTGGCTTGCGCTGCATAGTGGCTTCGGTCAACATGTAGCGTAAGTCCTCTGTGTTTGGAACAGCGTTCATCTCAGCGAGTCTTATAGATTGCGTTTGCGTTGCTTTGAATGATTGCGATAAGGCCATAGCGGCAAGACCTCGATTGTGCCAGGTGGCTGGTCTTTGGATTGTTATTGAACATTGGCCGCTAATGGACGACACAAAGCTGCCCACCGCCTTGCTGTCATGCTCCCAGTAAATCGCTTGTGCGTTAAGCAATTATGTAGGCGCTCTGCGGTAGTGCAAAGAATTTGTAAAGGCAGCGCATGCGCGCGGATGGCGGCGCGCAGCAATGACTGGAGCGCATATTTCAAATTCGCGTGCAAGGCGCCCCCACGCTGGTATCCGTCTACTAAATCCATCTCCATTGGTAGAGGACATCGTTCCCTAGTTGCGCGCGTTTGATGACGGCGCGACCGCTGTCCGGCACCGCCAGCTCGATTTCCAACTTGTCAGCGCTGGAGATGTTTTTTCCTCTGCCTTCCGGTACAAAAACTTGTTCGATTCCGTAGCGTACGCGAACTCTGTCATTGTCGTCCTTCCACTCGTACTCGCCTAGAAGCACCACTTCGTCCGGGGCTGGTGCCGGTTTGATATTGGATGCGCCAATTGGTTTCCATTGTTTGTCGGCATCTTGCTTTAGGCGAACAAACACTTTTGACATGTAGTCGAATTTTTCTTTGGATGGAACCTGCGAAAAGCCATAGCCCAGGCGAATGTAGTCGCCGCGAAACATGTCTTGCGGATCAACAGGTTCCGTCATAACCGTGATGGTTTTTCCATTGGATAGCGTGAGCGCTGGTGGTATTGCTAAGAAGAGGACGGCGCATGTTTGAAAGGCGCAAGCAGTCGCGAAGAGGGTCTTCCGGTTGATCATGAGTGCATCCCCTCCAAAATTGTTCTGCGCCCTCTCTCAGTGATTGCGCCCACAACCATCAGCAAGACACCTCCGACGACGAAGAAAAACGATCTGTTCATCAGCGTGTAGAAGACATCAAAGTAGCGCGCGATGATGTCGATGACAAAGAAGACGAGCGCGACATTGACCATGCCTGCTGATTGTATGCGCATCAATCCGGTGTAGATAAATGCGCCAATTCCTGCCAGCAGCGCGACATTGCCAATCAGCCGTGAATGTTCCGGCGCGGAACCGAGAACAAGGCTGCAAACTAGCGCGAGACCTGCGCAAACAATCATTTCTTCTTTGAATTTCGGCACGCGCCATGCCACCACACCCAGTATCGTTAGACAAATCGCAAGCAGTGTTCCGAGATCCGCCATACGAATGTATTCGGCGGAACGAAAGTTGCTGACCGTTGCAATCAGTAGCGAAGCGAGGGTGCTGATTTCGCCGACGTAGAGAAACGGTTGTTCGAGTAGCGGTTGTTTCTCGCGTACAATGAAGTACGCGCCGACGACACTAAGTCCGAAGAGAAGCAGTGGAACCGCGTTGAAAGCGCCAAGAATGGATAACATCCAGACGCCGCTAAAGACTAGCGTTATCCAAGTTACAGCGCGGCTCTTCATATGGAACGCAAGTGCGAGCGCTGTACCAAGGTAGGCGATCAGGCTTGGGACAAACGGCAAGAATTGGCGCGCATCCCATGTGTAGTTGGCAAAAAGCCACATGCCTCCCAAGATTGCAGCCAGACATCCGAGCGGCAGAGTCGATGTGGCAAGCGCCGTGGCGAGGGTGCCTAGCGCCCAGAGCAAGATGCCTCCGGAAAAGTTGACTTCGAGATTGAAGATCTGCGCGACGAGCCAAATGGCGGCGCCGTAGAAAAGTGAGCCGAGCAATAGCAGTGCTGCGCCCATTTTGGGCTGATTGCCAGGTTCGAATTTGAGTTTCCAGCCGAAGTAGTTGGTCAGATTGACTGCGCCGAGTATGACTAGGAGCTTGACGATTGCTGGGATCTGCTGCCAGTTTGCGGCCATAAAAAGAATTGCGCCGAGCCCGACGAGAACCGCGCCGACGACGCTCAGCGCTTGGCTGACATTGACGCGTGCAGAATGAAGCGGGTAAAGCGAAGTAAGCTTCACCGCCAAGTCCTCTTCGATCATGCCGTCCTGTTGCCAGCGAGCAATTTCACCGGCGACGACTTTTTGATGTTTTGCGGATAATTTTGACATCGTGACTGCCCTGGTCGTGCGACCTGCCGGTACTCTTTCATGGTACGGGCATGCCGCCAGCCAGGCAATTGGAAACAAACACTTGTCCAACCGCTTGGGTTGGTTCCAGGTGTTATTGGTGCTCTTTGTGATGTGTCGGCGGCGCGCCGACGCCGGGCGATGCGTGGCATCGCCCCTACAACAGAGGCCGATGGCGCGCCAACATTGCTGGCGGTGCTAATATAGTGTGCGCTCATTGGTTTTTCAGGTTTATGGCGAAGATACTGCTTGTCGAAGACGACGTCGATTTGGGCGACCGTATTGTCCAGTGGCTTAAGCACGAGCATCACACAGTGGAGCTGATAGCCGATGGACAGCAGGCGTCCGACTATCTCGCGCAGCTGAAGTATGATTTGATTGTCCTCGATTGGGGGCTTCCGAACCGCAACGGTGTCGATGTCCTGAAAGAGTTTCGCAACTCGGGCGGTGTAACGCCCGTTTTGCTGCTTACCGGCAAGGGCAAGATTTCCGAGAAAGAGGAAGGTCTGGATGCCGGCGCTGACGATTATTTGACCAAGCCTTTTGACATCAAAGAGCTGTCGGCGCGGATTCGCGCGTTGCTTCGGCGGGTTCCACAGTTTACGACGAACTCTATTGTGGTTGGCCCTGTCGAGCTCAACGTTGGCGGGCACACGATTTCTGTCAATGGGAAAGAAGTTCAATTCGCGCCGAGAGAATTCGCCATGCTCGAGTTCTTCATGAAACACGTCGGGCAGGTTGTAAGCACCGAGACGCTTCTGGAACGCGTCTGGTCGTCTGAATCAACGGCCTCCAGCGAGACGATATACACGTGCGTGCGCGCAGTTCGAAAGAAACTGAAAGAAGCAGGTGCAGACAACTTTATTCGTACGGTGCACGGAATCGGATACAAAGTAGAAAACGTTTAGGTGCCAAAGCACGCTAATATTGTGCAGGCTGGTGATTGGTTTTCACAATGCGCTTGGACCTCAAGCTGTCTCAAAAAGGGTTGATTCTCGTACTCGTGCCGATTGTGTTCGAGTTGATTTTCGTCGTTTGCCTGGCCACCCTGTTAAAACAAGCCGAAGAAGGCATGATCAAAGAAAATCATTCGCGGGCCGTAGTAACCACGGCGCACGATTTGCAGAAGATTTTCTATGACGCCGGCGCCGCCCTATCTTTTTACCGCATGACGCGCGATGACTCTTTTATGCGGCGCTATCACACGGCCATCGAGCAGAAGATTCCCGACCATTTGAAGAAGTGCTACGCCCTGATGAAGGATCAGGAATTCGAGCTTGAGTCGTACAAGAAGATGGAGAAAGCCACGAATGAGGGCGTTGAGGAATTGGAGCGCTGCCGCGTGCGACTGGAAGAGGGCACCAAGCAGTTTTTCATCGTGGAAAGCCGCATTCATCTGGAGAAACTGCTGCGAGTAATTGATGATTTGATTCAGAAGGAGCGCGAAGTTCAGGACCGCGCGCCTGCCGCTCAAACTGCTGCGCGGCAGACTGTTGTCTATTTCCTGTTTGCCGGTGTAGCCTTTAGCGTATTGCTCGGGATACTGCTGGCGATGTTCTTCAACTCGGACATCATCACTCGCATCAAAACGATGATTGCTAATACCCGTCGCGTAGTAAAGCACGAGCCGCTGTTGCCGCGTGTTTCCGGCAAGGACGAGATCGCCCAGCTCGATAATGTTTTCCACGAGATGTCTGAAGCGCTCGATGAAGCCTCGCGCTACAAGCAGGACATGCTGGCAATGGTCAGCCACGATTTGCGCAGTCCGCTGATGTCAGTGCAGGTTTCGCTTGCTTTGCTGAATTCCGGCGCCCTGGGCGACCTGCCGAAAGGTGCATCGAAAGAGGCTACGGTCGCTGAAAAGAATGCCAGTCGTTTGATAAGAATGATCAACGACCTTCTCGATATCGAAAAGCTTGAATCAGGTCGGTTTGAACTGGACCTAAAAGAAGGGGATCTTTTGGAAACGATCGATCGTGCTGTCGCTTCGATTGAAGCGTTGGCACGCGCGAAAAACATAACGATCAAGTCGCCGGACGAAAGTGTGAGCGCCGTTTTCGACGCGGATCGCATCGAGCAGGTTTTTACCAACGTCCTCTCCAATGCCGTCAAATTCTCACCCGAAGACGCAGAGGTGAATATCAGCCTGACCAAGGAAAGCAACTATGTCGAAACGCGCATTTCCGACCGCGGACCCGGAGTGCCGGCCGACAAGCGCGAGTCTGTCTTCGAGCGCTTCCGCCAAACCGGCACGGACAAGGAGGCTGAGAAAGCTGGAAGCGGACTTGGACTGGCGATTGCTCGCGCTCTCATGAGCGAGCACAAGGGGTCCATTCGCGTCGAGGAAAACCCTGGTGGAGGCAGTGTTTTTGTCTTGACGTTGCCGCTCGGAACAGTTGCTCGCCACTAGTACGCGACTGCGGATTATTAGACTTTCGAGATTGAACAAGAAGTCTGTCCCTTTTGTCACATTCAGGCCACAATCATTCTGTATGTTTACAGTGCGCATTTGCGCCCCTCTGTCAATTTGATCCGATGGTACCTAAGCCTTCCGCAGACGGTTCCATCAAGCTGAAACTTCACCGCCTTGCTTGCGGGAAGAAGCAGAAAGCACTCCGAGAACAACGCCAAATTTTCGACCACCTCCACCAGGCGTTCCTCAGGAAATGATCAGAATTGCGACGTAGGATAAAAACGTCGAGCAACTTACTAAACAAAACGACCTGCGGTGCGTAAGCTCTCTGCCGCCGCGTCCCCTTTTGCCCCTGGAGGAGACACTCCGATGTCTGTTCTTGATGCCAACTTTGGCTCCGTCCCGGAGTCCTACACGAACGCAGCCAGCGCCTGGGTCGAGCAGGCGCGCGGTAGCATCTTATCTGACGGACGACAATTTACTAGCAAAACTACAACCGAAGCATCCTGGCTCAGTGGCGTATCCATCGAAGACAAGCTTCTCAAGCCGGGAATTTGGTCTTTCAGAAAAGACGGAGCGAGCGAATCCTTCAAATCATTTGATTCACTTGAATCCTTTGCGAAAAACACTCCCGAGTCTCAGGCTGCCAGAGAGTTGTACGTGAGCATGCCTGCGGAGAAGCGCGCGCAGCTCGATAAAGAGATGGCTCAGTATGAGAAGGAAAGCAAAAGAAGAAGCGTCATGATTGGGATTAACATTCAGATGCCGGAACCAGGACCGGCAATGAAGCAATTCCAGAAGCAAGTCGACGGCATAGTTCGGCGTGCCAACGAACTTGTAGATGCAAAAATGAGCCCCTTCGAAAAGGAATTGCTCAACAGCGAAAAGGAGAAGTATCAAGAAGAGCTGGATCGCCATAAGTTCGACGCAAACATAAATTACCGGCTGCCTGAACCAGGCAAGATGATGCAAGAACGCAATCGCCGTGTGCGAGATGCGATTACGAAAATTGCTTTTCAATCCCAAGGTTTAGAAACAACCGGCGGTGCTTTGTGCGAGAAGACCGTAGCTGGCAATCAAACCACTACTAACGATCAGCGCACCACGAGCGAGACTCTACCTGCGTTTAAACCTGTCAGTGAGAGTCTTTGGTCTAAGCTGGGTTTTACAAGTCCGGACGTACTTGCATTCGACCAGGAAGCCCCATCGCGTGCTGAAACCAAGCTTGGCAGATTCTGGGAAGACATCAAAGATATGTTCGGGCAGAGCGACACAGTTAACGACCGTTTGAAGAAGGCAGTCGAAGGCAAGCTGACACAGGCAGAAAGAGTTGATCTTGCAAGGCAAGAGAAGGAGTTTCACAAGAAACAGATGGAGAGTCTACGCGGCGGCTTTGGTTGGGGGGCGGAAGCACCTGATCTGGCTGACTATCCGCTTATCGCGAAGCGTGACCAAATGCTGAGAGATGCTGAGCAGAACATCTGCAAGCAAGTGCGCAATAGCATGACGGCTACCGAGAAGAAAGAACTTGATGACCAATTTTTGCAGTACGCTGAAGCAATGCGCACATATCGCGAGTCGCCTGTCTTCAAACTGCGCCCACGGCCGGGACAGGCGATTCAAACTTTCTACAAGAGCGTTGCCTCTGCAGTTGAGGATTACGGCAGAAAGCAAGCTGCCTGAGGAAAGTTGTTTAGTAACAACAAGTGAAAGGCACCGATGGCGGTGCCTTTTCATTGCTTGATTGTGTTAAGCGACTAAACTTTTTTACCTCAGGAAATCCTCAGATTCAACGACTATGATTTGACAGTCGCCTTTTACGACACGCATAAACCCCTTACTAAACAAACGAGACAAGCAACGAGAGTTGCCTCTGTCTTTCGTCGCTCTTACCGGAGGAACACACTATGTCTCTTCTCGATAATAACTTTGATTCGGTTCGCGAGATGCCCTCACGGGCAGCGTGGATGGACAGTGCAAGTGCATCATTGTTGAATGACAATTCCATATTCAAATCGCTTGCTAAGTCAGACGAGCCATCCTGGCTTGGTGCTGTCGATTTGTTCGACAGTCGGCGTGTGCCTGCGAATGTGCGGGCTGAATCAGGCGCGGAGGCTGGGCCGGAAGTGAAGCCTACTCGCGCGGAAGAACCGATTCCAGAAGAAAATCCTGTTCCGGTAGAAGAGCCAGCAGCAGAACCCGTCCCCGTTGGAGAACCAGCTGTGGAGCCTGTTCCGGTAGGCGAGCCAGCTGCTGCAGAAGAGCAGACAGGTCCACGGGCAGTTGAAGGTCCGCCGCCGCCCGGTGTTGTAGTCGGTGACACGCTGTCAGGTAGTCGTCCTCCGCAGAATCCGCCACCCGACGATGCTCCACATGTTGATGCGGCACATAGCGCCAGATCCCGCTCCCAAGCTCATTCAGTTGCGGCACAAGTTGATCCAGCATACTTTGAACCGGGTCCCGGTCCGGATGGCAGAAATGCTGATGGAACGTACGGCGCCGGTCACCACCCCTACAATCCACCGACTTACTACGCAGACAGCTCCAACCCAGACATGACCGGACACAAGAGGGCAATGCCTACTGAAGAACCAGTCGAGTCCGCACTACCTATCTATGTTCCAAAACCAGCACCAAGCGCTGCGCAAGAAGCTCTTGCCGCCGCCGTAAGACGACTCAAGGAGCGAGGAATCACCCCTAGTCAAAGTGGAGGACCTATTGGTGGAGCATTTGGTAGAGGCAGGGGTGCTGCCTCTGATTCAGGTAACCAGCAAGGCGGCTAAGGAGGAAGACTACAGGACAATCAGCTGCGCACTGGCGGTGGTGGAATGCCGCAAAGCTTTACCAGGAGCGACGCAGGGAGCGACAGGATCGACTGTCGCTCTTCTGTTTTTGTGCGCTTGATAGAGCGAGCGATCTTGCATCTTTGCACGAAAAGTGTGGCAAGAGTTAGTCATGCACATAAGACAATCTGCAAGCTTCGCGACATGTAATCGCCCAATCCTAGCAGGTTTGTATCGGTTCACTGATGTCGAAGCTGTACGTCGACCGTTGCATTGTGCGGTCGACGCCATGCGTCGACCCTACGGTAAAACCCAGGTGAGTACACCCGAAGAACGCAATGCATCACGGTTTACTGCGGTCATATGCCGGTTTCGTAGAAATATGATCAAATATAGTAAGATGCGGAGAAAGAGAAAAGCCACCGGATGCAATACCGGTGGCTTCAATCAAGGCGGCGCTACTTGCAGTCGAGCAAGCTTGCGGCAGCCTGCCTTAAGGCGTTTTCTGCCATCGCTAGTTGATTGTTCATCGGGATGGACAAGCGGCATCCCTCTTCGCAGAGTACCGCTTCGCCATAGGCTTCACTGGCTTGATCGACTGCGTTTTGCAGCTCTATGACCTCTATGTTGAGCCACATCCCTTTCGACTCCAAGCCCTTCAGACTCCGGCTGATCGCTTCGCTCTCCGCGTTGAGCGTGTTGTACTCATCGACTGCAATTGCATAGTCGCGCCCGGCTCGCAGGGCTTGTTCTTCCCCTTCCCCGCAGGCAGCGGTGAGACGCGAAGTTGCCTGTTCCAGCACACCCTTGAGCCGCGCGAGCTTCGGCATTCTCTTGCGGATGTCCTTTTGCAGCTGGAGCTTTTGCATCTCGTTGGTTGCCCGTTGGGCGATTGCGGTGTGCAGCTTGATTTGCTTGTCCGCCAGTGTTTCGAGCGCGGCGAGGCTCTCGACCTGTGCCCGTGCAAGTTGTTGCATACCCTCATCGGTTTGCTTTTGAAGCTGGACGAGGTCGTTCACCAGCGCCAGGAACCGGATTGAGGTGATGGTAGTGGTCATACTGGTCTTTCGAGTTGGGTTGAATAACTGGAGCTGAACCCGGTGCAGCGGATCAAGCGGCGCCGCCGAACTTGAGTGCTGCCTCGGTCAGTCGCTGGCGGCGATTGGCCAGCTCGTCGGTGTCGGCCTGCAGGCTGCGGTAAAGCTTGTTGTAGGCCCTTAGCGCTTCGTCCTTCTTGGCTGACACGCGCTTCAAGGAGGACCGTGCATAGCCGGCTCGCCGCGCATGTTTCGACACGATCGCCTTCAATGAGTCCTTCAGCTCGTACGCTTCGGTCAGGAGCGTATGCTGAGCGCGTTGTTTTGCCGTGGCGGTTGCGAGTGCTTTCGCTGCGACCTGTAGCGCTTTCACCTCGCCGCGGTAGCATGCGAGGTAGAAAATCTGGCGAACGCGATCGCGCTCGTGTCGCAGGGAGAGCGCTCTTGCCTGCTCTTCCTTGACTTCGAGAGTGGCACGTTGAAGCATGATCAGAGACTCGCTGTGAGCGATCTCTCGCCGCTGTGCCTCGAGTGAGGCGTATGCGACAAGCCTCTGGCAGGACTCCAGCCGTTCTTTTGCGGCCGCCAGTTCCTTGTTGCTTAGCGAGCGTTGCGGCAGCTCGGAGAATGAGCCTGCGGCGGAAAGAAGTTCGCGTAGGTTGATTTCGTCAACGGGAAGGTTCATTGCTAACTTTCGGGACTGGGTATTGCACGAAAGCTCTTACCGTGAGGGCAGGTGAGAGCGCGAAGGAAACCTGGAAGCACAAATGCTCAGGTGATTTAGCTCCTTCTGTTCGTAAGTTGAAAGGTTCGTACTGGCTCGGTTCCGCCTGAAAAGCGGAATCTGGTCTGGCAGCAATGGCGCAAAAGGAAATGGCGGCTCTAGCCGTGAGCTTTTTGTTGTTTTCAGAAAGGGAAGATGAATAGCAAATTCAAACTAGTTCTGAAAACTCCGTGTTGTCAAGGGTGTGATCGATTAGCTGGAAAGTTTTCTAGCGCAGCTTTTAATCAATGAAACAACGTTTTTTATATTTCTACGACCGGTAGAAGGTTATAGCTCTTGTCCTGACAATCATTAGAGCCTGGCAAATTTGTCTATAATTCTTCTGACTGGTGACGGGACATCCTCTTGGCGAAACTGCTAGTAGTTGAAGACGACAAAGAGCTTGCCGCGCTTGTGGTGAACGCACTCCAAGACGCGCATTATGTTGTCGACGCGGTGCATTGCGCGAAGGACGCAAATGCCTACGTTCAGTCTGTGACCTATGATTTGCTGGTGCTCGATTGGGAATTACCGGATGGAACCGGGCTGGATATCTGCCTGGAATACCGACGCAATAAGGGCACAGGCGGTGTTCTCTTTCTCACTGGTCGCTCACACATGAACGATAAGGTGACCGGACTCGAATCGGGCGCCGATGATTATCTGACGAAACCATTCGACATTCGCGAGTTGTTGTCGCGCGTCCGGGCCATCTTGAGACGCCCTCCTGTGGTCGGCTACAAGACGATTCAGGTGAGGGACATAGAATTGGACCCCGTCGAGCACACGGTTAAAATGGCGGGCTCAGAGCTCAAGCTTTACCCAAAGGAATTTTCGCTGCTTCAGCTTTTCATGTTGCATCCGAAGCAAGTGTTCTCCGCCGACGATTTGCTGGACAGAGTATGGCCTACGGACTCGGAAGCATCGATTGAAACCGTGCGGCAGACTATCTTGCGTTTGCGCCAGAAGGTCGAGCGCGATACAGAAGCGCCGCTCATTCAAACCGTGCGTGGTTTTGGCTATCGTTTAGAACCATGAGCGAAGACGGGATTATCTTGGCGGCGCTTTACGAGTTTTAAATTCGCTAGAAGCAGATGCAGTCGCCAAATTGCCAATTGAAGAAAAACTCAAACGATTGGTCAAACTTCAGAAAGTTGCATATTCTGTGGGTTTTCAGGTTGGACGGGGAAAGTGCAGACCCTGGGGTGAAAGGTAGTTCACTGCAGCCCGGACGAGCGTTTTTCGATTTGATTCGCTTCGTTCAAGTACTTCTGCGCTTCTGCTTTGCGATTGGTCTGCATAAGCATATTTGCGTAGCTGCGAATCGTCACCAGTCGCAGATCCGGATCGGTGGTTTTCTCGGAAAGCTTCAATGCTTTGCTCAGTTCAGGTTCTGCCTCTTTGAGATTGCTCTGGTCTAGATCGAATTGACCAAGTTTTAAAACCGCATGCAAATACTCAGAAGGTTCTTCTGCCTGTCTCTTTTCGCGAACTTGGCAAACGTGCAGAAGTAATGGGCGTACTTCATTGACTTTCGAAAGTGCCAGATAGCCGTCAGCTAGTGGCATTTCTAGCCTCGCAATCGATTTGGAATCCGAGTCCAGAAGCTTTTTGTAGACGATGATAACCTTCTCCAAAAGCTGGGTTTGCTCGAAATACAGCTTGCGCCCTTGTAACCGACCCACGGTTCCAAGGATGCTTGGAACCTGTGCTTCGGCTTGCAGTTTGGCGTTTGTTTGCGCAACCGGTGAGCTCGAAGCGGTTTTGTCGAGTTTTTCTATAGCCTTCATTTGTTGCGCCAGTTCAGCCTTTAGTCGATCTCCCTGAATTTTCGAGATCTCCAAATTCATGCTTTCAAGCGCCTGGGCATGACCTTCCCATTTTGCGTACAAATCCGCCTTGGCTTTAAGGGTGGCTTCTAGTCGAGCATATCCATCGCCAAACCCGCGCGCAAAATTTTCCGCCTGTGTAAGGCTTCGCTCCGCATTTTCGTAATCATTGGCTTGAGTTGCTGACTGACCGGTGCCGAAAGTTACTTGCCACATCAACTTATTTAGCGGTGTGCCACGATCTTCAGCCGGTCCCGGCCACAAAGCTGTGAAGGAAATTAGTGCTAGCGAAGCTCCGGCAAAGCCAATGAGTGCAAACTTGCCAATTTTGCTCGCCCGGGACAGTTTTTGTGTCTCAGGGCAAGCTGAGGCAGGTGGTTTTGACATAGCACCGCTAATGGCGGCCCGACCAGCACCGGTGTTTGTGATGGAAAGTGAGAGAACTGTGAGCTGGTCGCGGATTTCTTCGGTGGTTTGAAAGCGATCCTTGGGGTCCTTTTCCATGCACTTGAAGATAATCTGCTCGAGCTCGGCTGGAATGTTCGCGTCAGGAACGACTTCGTTCATCGGCTTAGGCTTTTCGCCGACGTGCTTGTTCAGCGTCTCCAGGAAGGTCTCGCCCAGCAGTGGCGGTTGTCCGGTCAGCGTCTCATACATCAAGCAGCCAAGCGCGTAAATGTCCGAACGTATGTCCAGGTCTTTTCCCAGACACTGTTCGGGGCTCATGTAAATCGGGCTGCCGAAAATCTCGCCTGTTTTCGTCAACTGCTGTTGCTGCTTTCCGGCTCCGGGAAGCAGCTTTGCAATTCCGAAGTCCACCAATTTGACTATTTCGATGCCTTCGTCCTTGATTAGCACGACGTTGGCGGGTTTGAGATCTCTGTGCACAATTGACTTTCGGTGGGCTGCGCCCAGTCCGTCGCAGATTTGCTTGAAAATCGTGACCGCTCGCTCCCACGGCAGGCGTCCCTTGCGCTCCAGCATATCCGCCAGGCTTTCCCCGTCCAGAAAGTCCATGACAAAGAAAGCTTCGCTCTGCGGCGTGACGCCGAAGTCGTAAACAGCGATGATGTTTTGGTGATTCAAAGAGCTGGCCGCTTGCGCTTCCAGGCGAAAACGTTCCAAAGAAGCGGGGTCGCCTTTGATGCCGGCGTGCAACATCTTGATTGCCACAGTGCGGTCCATAAGCTTGTGCTGAGCCTTATATACGACACTCATGCCGCCGAATCCCAGCAGCGAAGTAATCATGTAGCGTTCGGCGAAAACCTTGCCCACCAAAGGGTCGTTGTCCCGCCCACGCAGCTCTGTCCCGTCGTCCGGGCAGGTGTCCAATTGCTCGAATTGCCCCCGGCACTTCGGGCAGAATTTTCGTTCGAATCTAATCGCTTGGGTGTTGTCAGCCATCGTATATGCTATTCTCGCTGCTCCGCTTGATCATCATACATATAAAGCGGCGACTTCAACATACGAGACGAGGAATTGGCAAATGTCACGATTTAGGGACTTGTGGGCGTCCGGAAAATTCTCAATCGACAAAAAGGGTGCCGAAGTTGTTGATAAGCGAGCCGAGCATGAAGCTGCAAACATGCTGCGTGAATTAATTCCGGACGAGTCGCAAAAACTCTTTACTGATCTGAAACAACGCAGAGGGGCGGAAACAGGCAAATGGTTGCGCGGATTGGGAGCAGAGGTTGGCGCTGTCCCGAGAGAAGACAAGCAAGCTCAGGCTTCTTCCGCCGACGGTTTTGAAGACGCCCGTCGCTGGATAGATGCGCTCTTCCAGGAGTTCGCCAGTCTTACTTACATTTTTAATCAGAATGCTGTCGGTACGAAGCTCTTTGTCTCTTGCGAAAGACCCCAGTTGGTTGAAACAAAGGACGAAACGGTTTGGTACAACCCGGTTACAAAAACATACTTAGGGCGTCTGGCGACCCGTCAGTGGTGCTTGTTCGTTCGTGGCGACGATAAGAAGATCTCGATGTACATCTTCCCTGTAGAGATGACAATCGGGTTTAAGAGCGGCACGTATGGTGACGACACGGTGCCACCATTTCTGGTGGCAGAGCCTGGAGCAAATTCGGGCAAGAAGAACTGGGTGATTCAAGGCGAGGAAGCGCCTCTTTCGGTACTTCCAGCGCTGGCGAAAGAAATGTTCGGCGATTTGATTCGCGTAGCATCCGGTGCAATGGGTGAGAACGAACTTTTCACTTCTCATCAGCACAAAGAGCCGAAGCTCGGTGAGAACGTGGCCGTTGGTTATGTGGCAGAAACGCCATCCGCTGCGGATGCTTCGAGCGCTATCTCGCATTTGAACGTTGACGGGCTGAACATTCACGACGCCTGTGATTTGGTCGATAAGGTAATCGATCTGGAGCTGAAGCGTCTATATCAGGAGGCTGCCAAACAGTCTCCCGGTACACCGGCTGCGGACAAAGCCCGCAAGCAAATTTCTGCGGTCGAAGCTTTCCGCATGCGCATTGTCGATTCGTTCGAGAAGTTTACGCATGAAAGCCAGGGGATTCAGCAGGAAAAAGCCGTCGGCGCTGGTAAGGCTTAAGGCATTGTAGGGGCGCATTGTAGGGGCGCATTGCATGCGCCCTTTTTATGGGCGCATGCAATGCGCCCCTACGCTTGTTGCCTACGCTTGTTGCCTACGCTTGTTGCCTACGCTTGTTGCCTACGCTTGTTGCCTACGCTTGTTGCCTACGCTTGTTGCCTACGCTTGTTGCCTACGCTTGTTGCCTACG